>CEVZ01046237.1_pt1 | contig 20078 bp, 24 predicted proteins | sample 361371 | NCBI WGS metagenome assembly CEVZ01 (sample SAMEA2620217, study PRJEB7988) | marine metagenome | isolation source: saline water (ENVO:00002010), including
TTCTCTAGCAATCCAGTAGGCGGCTAGAGCCCTATTATCAAGTATAGTTGGGCTAGTGTCATGGTAGCATCTAGAGTTTACGAATAATCCGCATTCGGGGAAAGGGTTTTTTATGCCTTTCATTTTAGAAGTTACACTAAATAAAGAGTACCAATCTTCTTCATCGAAGAATACTTCTCTGCAGATATCCAAGCCCTCAGCTCTCCAAGGGTTTAAGGCTTCAGCTAAGTGGAGATATTTAGAGGCCGTATTGAAATCTTCCCCCAAGGATCTTTTGGTAGAGTAGATATTTAAGTAAGCTAAATAGCCGTAATCAAGCCAAGTTTTATCTATGTTTATATACTCTTTTTTTGCTTTTAGTATCCCCTTGCCCCACATTCCGTTGTTTTTAAGCCAAGTCTTGAAAAAGAATATAGCCCTCTCCATGCAGTTAGTTCGGTGACTTTCAGAAAACCAAAATTTTCTGTAGACTTCGCCGCTTATGTCAAAATAGCTTTTAGCTAAGTACCATAGATGATAATCGTCAAATTTATCTTCTCGGTCAACGAATACTTGTTTTTCTAAACCTAATGCTTCTCTATAGTATTTCTTAAATATGTCTTTATCGTCATGCAAGTCCGTCATTTTATTTATGGAGTGGACTTGGATGCCTTCAAGATTTCCGAATCTCGCCTCCTCCTCCATCAAATAGTCTTCGTGGGCGGCTTGCCCAGATGGCCAATGAAGCTTCGTTCCTTTTTTAAAAAACGCGACTCTTACGAACATTATAGAGTTTATAATGTTTCTTGGGCTTAGTATATTGTGTGATTCGTGCTTTGATAGGTCTATGCCTTCGTCAGTGAAGGAGCACCATTCGTCACAGTCCATTCTAAACAGCCAATCAAACTTAGAAACTTCGTTTGCTTTTTTGTAAACGTCATTTCTATGTAAAGCAGGGTCCCATGTCCCTTCGTTTATCATATCGTATAGATATAAAGAAATTTCGTTTTCCTTGCACCAATTTTCAACTATAGAGCATGTAGAGTCTGGATTAGGAGAGTTGTTTTGGAAGACTATCATTCCTGCTATTGGCTTTAAGGAGTCTAGGCATTTTTTTATAACTGCCTGCTCGTTTGCCGCCATCATAAAAACGCAAACTTTATTTTTTGAGTCTCCCCGTATTGGATAGTCTAATTTAGTTCGCATTTGATACTTCCAGAAGAATATTTGAAGACGATTTACTCTTAAAGACGATTCTGTCTTTTTTAACTATAGGCATAATATTTTCAACTATGCTTTCTTTAGTTTTTTCTGGAGTGTCTGGCATTGAGTTTTCGTACATGTCCTCCAAGAGCTCCAGTCTTTTGCCTTTTTGGCTGCCGCAGCCTCCGCAAGACTTTTGAGCAGAATTCCAGACTTTAATGAAAATTTGCCATTCTGGAAAGTGCTTAAATAAACCCTCTTGTTCAGCCAAGAACCCGACAAGCTCTTCAGCGCTATTAAAAATATATTCAGTTTGTTCCATGTTTTTGTAGTATGCAATAAAGGCTGTAAATCATAACAGAAGATATAACACACATTGGGAAGTACTTTATATCAAGCAATATTATTGGAGACTGAATCCAAAAAGACAAGCAGAGCGGGCATGAGACGAATCTTCCAAAAAAATTGTCATTTATAACTTGAGTATATTCAGCGTATGATATGTTAGATTTAAACCTCTTAAGAAAATATTCGTATTCACTTAACCCGAAAGCTTCATCTAGGAATTTTACTTTGTCGAATCTAAATACTTTTAGGTATTCGTATACAGCGTTGCTTTTAAACCATAAAGCTAGAAATAGAACATTGCAAGATACAAAAACAAATACGAGGTCAAACTCATTCATTTTGACAATTACAAAAAGATACTATTACGTATCGAGTTCCTTTTGTTGTTGGCCTAGCTCCGTGCTTATGCGTAATGTTTCCGGGATGTAAGGTTACGTCTCCTAAATCACCTTTAAACAAAAGTTTTTGCCTAGCGAAATATGTCCCTCCTCCTTCGTAGTCTTTACCGTGTTGAGTTAGGTTGGTTAGGAAGGTGACTCTAGAATAATCGTGATGAAGGGACAGGTGTGGTTGACCGTCTGACTTGTATTTTATGATAAAGTTTTCTCCCTTTAAGGATTCCCAGTTCTTTCCTTCCAGTCCGTATAAATACGTTGCTGCTGGGTAACAGTGCTTTTGTAAAACTTTTTCATATACAGAATTAAGCCCGATAGTGTCCAAGAGCATATCTGTAGTTGGATAAAACTCATGTCTCTTTTGAGTCCATGTGCCTTCAGTCTCTGAGACGTCAATAATTTCTTTACAAAAAGCCTCACTAAACAGACTCCATTTAAATACGCTAGTATGACCTTGATGCCCTAGCTCGTCTACGATCAAATCCCATTCATGCGAAATCGCTGAAGGTGTCAAATACTTCTTCTCCCAAGCTTCCTCATTATTATCGTAGTCAAAAATAGAAATATCGTCATTTTCTGGTTCGGTTTCCGATTTGTTTTCCGCTTTGTTTTCCGCTGCACTGAATCTAGAAGTAATGCTTTCAGGCACTTCTTCTATTCTAGTTACTTTATTTTCCGGCAGATCCTCGAACCCTAATTCTGATATATCTATAGGCCTACTAATTGGCTGAGAAAAGTTCTTCACCGCTCCTTCTTCTCTTAAGAAAAAAACTAAAGTTAGCCTGCCATCGTATATATCACTTCCAAAGTATGTATCTGATTTGTGCCAAGACTTTGGATCGTACATGATGCACTTATTGTATTCGTTTGTGATTATTGAGTTTACATTGAAGTTTTTGGGGTCGCCTTCATTAGTTATAAAATCCTGACTATCGGTGTCTACATTTTCTTTAAGATCGTAAATTATAGTGCCCGAGTTTGGTTTCGGGTTTGGAGTTAGATAGACCATCCCTACGTGGGTGAAGCGCTGGGTCATCTTATCGTTATGTATCCAGCTATTCCCATCTGAAGCAGTGCATAGTTGGAACATGGCCTCAAAATAAGTATCCTTGTTATTATCCCATCCCATTAACTCGTAGAGCCTGCTGGTAAATTGATAATACATATCTTCGTTTAGAAGATGGTAGTATTCGGTTCTTATTCCGGGCCAGTTGCCTTCAGTTGGATGGTCTTTGCAGTTGTAAAACTTTTGAGAAAGCGCGAACTTTCTTACTTCGTCTGGATTACTGAAAAAATTCTCGAATTCCAAAAAAGATCTCATTTCTTATTCTTACTGCAAAGATAAAGGTTAATCTAGTTTTTCGTCCATGTATTTAACTACTTGTTTAGCCAAATACCCCTTTTCTTTTTCGTCCCCTTTGTCAACTAAAGATCTTCTCCATTCAGGAAGGTTTTTGTAATGAGCCCAGTAAATTGCTTCTATTTTCTCGGATTCTTTTAGCTTTATTAAGCGTTTTTTAGGTTTTTCTGTTTCCGTCACTGCAAAAAAACATATCTAACGCTTTTTAATCAGTCAACGATTTTAAAGTTGTTGACACGCCAAAAAGTACTTGCTAAAAGCGTTCTTGCTTTTCGCGGTGAAATAGCCTAGCGGGGATAGCCCGCTTAAACACGTTAGAGACAACAGGCCCGTAAAAAGACACCAATCAAGAAGACTAATAATCTTCACGTTATTTCGGGAAAAGGCGGCGTTTGAGATTGGAAAAGCTAAAAACTTAAGGCGACCCCTCTGGGGGAAGGAAGAAGTTAAAAGTCAAAAAAGAAGTCACACCGCTTGGGAAAGCAAAAACATAGCTGAGATTGGTTGCGAGCTAGGCTGACACATGGCCAATGCGATGACTGAAGCAGGTAATTTCAGAGTATTTTATAGCGCATTCTTTTAATAATATTGACTGGCGTTAAGTTGACTGCTATTACTTAGGCTCCTCCTCGGAGGAAGGAAGAAGTTAAAACTTCTTCATATACGCTCTTCGAGCGTTAACCTTAATAGAATATAGTCTAAAATGCTAGAAGTTGATAATAAACTAGTTGAAAAAGTAAAGTTTAATAGATGTTCAGACTCTACTTTGAAATTAGCCCAAAGACATGTTGGTATATTTAATAAAGTCTATAAAAAGTATTTTAAGGCCTTAAATGAGGTTGGATACGCATATAAAAACTTTCAAGACGATGTAAACTTAATAGTTTTTAAGGCTTGTATATCCTTCAAGGAAAACGGAGGTTCTAAGTTCTCTACATGGTTATGTAATCACACTAGATACCATTGCCTTAACGAGATAAACAGCAAAAACAAGAAGAATAAAATCAAATTAGATTTATCCAATAATTTTGAAGAAAATCAAGAGTCCGGCTTGAAGGAGCTTGATGCATACTGTCAAGAGAAGAGGATTAAGGACGATGCTGAATACATAATGAATATACTTTCCGGAATGAAGGATAAAAGAATATCTAAGATATTTGATATGAGATATTTTTCAGAAACGAATAAAAACAAACTAGCTTGGTCAAGTATAGCTAGGGAGTTAGGAATAAGCACCCAAACAGCTATAAATCTTCATGAAAAAGGAGCTACGATGGTAAGAAATAAAATAGAATGTAGCTCTAATTCTGATACAATATAACTTGACAGTACAAAAAGTACAAAGTAACTTAAAATTTCTTATGGCTGAAAATAAGTCAAATAGCACAGAAGTAGGGGCGCTCTGGAAAAGAGTAGCCAAAAACACAGGTAAGACTTATCTTGCAGGGCACATCACTACCGAAGATCTTGGAGCTTCAGCTTTGGATCAGAAGGTAAAGATTGTTGTTTTCTCAAACAATAAAGAAGGTCAATCTGAAAACGCACCAGATTTCAGAATGTACCTTTCTAAGGTTGGGGATCAAAACAAGAAGCCGGAAACTCAAGCTGCAGCTTCCGATACTTCGGATGGAGATCTCATTTAACTTACCTATAAACGGGGTATCTTTTGGGCAGGTTTCCATTGGCTTGCTTAGAGAATCCTTCAAAAGAGGAGAGTCACCTTCCCTATTTCCTATAGGGGAGGTTGACTACTCTTCTCAGTCTAACATTTCTAAGGAATTTGAGGACTGGATTAAAGCCTGTATTGATAAAGGCAAAAAAAACCATAGCAGAGACATTCCGTGCCTTAAACTTTGGCATTTAAATGGAGGAATTGAATCCGTAAGTAATAGACACAACTTACTTACTTTTTACGAACTAGATTCTCCTACTGAAGCTGAACTTAATGTCGCTAGAAATTCTAACTTAATAGTTACTTCGTCATACACTAGAGATGTATTTACTAAGGCTGGGGTTGATTGTGAATTTGCGCCATTAGGTTTTGATGAATATAACTTTCGCAAGACCGAACCTAAAACATTCGATCAAGAAAGAATAACCTTCAATGTAGTTGGCAAATTTGAGAAAAGGAAAAAGCACGAAAGCATAATTACTTCTTGGCTTAAAAAGTTTGGCAACAACAAAAAGTATTTTTTGCAGTGCGCAATAAACAACCCTTTCTTTTCAGATTCAGATAATGAAAAAATATGGAATTCACTGGGTAGAAAATCAGGGTTCTTTAATATAAGCTATCTAGGCAGTATGCCTAAAAACGAAACCTACAACCAGTTTCTAAATTCTGGAGATGTCGTAATTGGGATGTCTGGCGCAGAAGGATGGGGCTTACCAGAGTTTCAATCTGTTTGCATGGGTAAGCATTCAGTTATTTTGAATGCGACTTCGTATAAAGATTGGGCTAACGAGTCTAATAGCGTCTTAGTCGAACCTAGCGGAAAAGTCGACGCCTACGATGAAATATTTTTCAAAAAAGGCTCAGACTACAATCAAGGTCAGGTATATGACTTCAATGAAGATGAGTTCATATCTGCTTGCGAAGATGTTATTAAGAGGGTAGAGAAAAATAGACTCAACGTAGAGGGCGAAAAACTAAAAGATACTTTCAGTATAAGCAATTCTTACGATTCAATATTAAACTCAATAAAATAGTATGCCAGAGTATTTATATGAAAATCCAGACACTGGAGAGGTGGTGTCTGTAATTCAAGGTATAAATGAAGAGCATTCGTACAGTAAAGACGGGTTGGAATATCAGAGGGTTTTCACAAATCCTAATATGGCTGTAGATTCCGACTATTCTTCTCTTAGCGAAGAGCAATTTGTAAATTCCACAAGAAATAAAAAAGGTACCTTGGGCGACCTTTTCGACGCGTCAAAAGAAGCCTCTGAAAAAAGAGAAAAGCTTCATGGTAAAGACCCAGTGAAAGATAAATACTTTAAAGACTATAGTTCCAGAAGAAAAGGAACTAAGCATAAAGATGACCCGTCCAAGTGAAATATCTTTCGTAGTAATTACGAATGGGTCAAATCCCAGTAAGCTTACGTCGTTAGTATGGAGTATAGTATATAACGGGAGAAACCACTTAAAAGATTATGAGATATTAATTTGTGGAGATTTAGCGGAATCAGACCATGCTGATTTCGACAGAAACCTTATGTTCGGCGACTGGGAGGATAAGATTAATTTAATCCCATTAAAAGACGCCGCAGACAATGCTAGGCTTGGCGAGATGAGAAACGCTGGATGCCAAGAAGCGAAGTTTGATACTATTTGTATTCTTGATGATGATTTTGTATTAACAAAAGACTGGGCTAAAAACATTCCCTCTAATGACTTTGACATTATGACCACTCAAGTCAGAGTTCCGGATGGAGGAAGATTTTGGGATCATGCTTGCTACGGAAGCAGAACTAGGGGTCATATAATATTGATGCCCGAAGAGACTGACGACAAGCTGTATATGTCAGGAGGAACAGCTTGGATGCTTAAGAAAAAAGTCTTTGATAAGATTAAATGGGGACAAACCGGAATTTATGAGGGAATGCGCTCTTTAAAAGAATATAGAGAGGGTAACCATAATGAAGATACTTTTTTTTCTAAATCATGTAGAGAAAATGGATTTTCCATAACTCATAATCATAAATCGGTTTCTTTCCATGACGATGATACTTATACGGCAGTTGGTAGATTTTGCAACAGGAGAAGAGGCGCTAAAAATCAATCTTGGGTAAAATCAATTCCTAAAGAATTTTCCGGCCCTGTTTTTGCAGACTTTTCGAAAGTATTATTCAGCAACGGCTATATAGCTGAAGCTAATGATATAATAAGATATGGGTTAATGCTTTTTCCTAATAATTATGATTTGACAAAAAAAGAGAAAGAGATGGTTGACTACGCTGGCTTTTTACCTGATAATAGATTTACGACAGAAATCGACCCATTACTAAAGGAGACTCAGGACTTTTATAGTAAGGAGTTTGCTAATTTGCAATGGTAACACCGCCAGTACAGACGCTTTGGGTAGGAGACTCTCTCTCTGAGCTAGAAAATTTATGCATAACCTCATACATAAAACAAGGCTATGATTTTCATTTGTATGCTTACGGGGATATAAAGAACGTACCCGAAGATTGTATCATCCTTGACGCCAACTCAATTTTAGATGAGTCTGAGATTTTCTGCTACAACTCCGGAGCAGGGAAAGGCAGTGTCTCTGCATTTTCTAATCTATTTAGGTATAAACTTTTATATGACGAGGGTGGCATTTGGACTGATACTGATGTGATTTGTTTAAATCGCTTCCCGGATGAAGATGAGTATATTTTTGCTTCTGAAAAAGACAGCAGTGTAGATGGCGAAAACATAATATGCTCATCAAACTTTATAAAAGCCCCTAAAGGTTCAAATTTTGCTAAGTATTGTTACGATAAAGCCGCATCAGTAGACAGGGAGACTTTACAGTGGGGAACTATTGGGCCAAGATTAGTAGGTGAGTCTGTAGCTCATCATGGTTTAAGTGACTTTGTTCTTAGTTTTAAGAAATTCAACCATGTGCCTTGGTACAATGCTGAGGTATTTTTTATTGATGAGCCAAGTGATGTTGGTCAACTAATTTATGATAGCGTCATAGGCGACGCTTACTGTATACATTTATGGAATGAGGTCTGGAGAAGAAATGGCATAGATAAAAACTCCAAGTTCTCTAAAAGCTGTTTTTTCGAAGTTTTGAAATCTAATATAAAATCAATAGAATGAAGCAAGTACCATTAAAAGAATTTTTCCAGCAAGTTAATTACGACTGGGAGAAAGATATAGACTTCTTTAAGGACGTCTGCTCGCTTAGTAAAACCAGAGCTAGACCAGTATCTATAAAAGACGCTTTTGAAGATTCTCCTCAAGAATTTGAATTCACTTGGGGGATGGAGCAGCCTTTTATAATGAAGGCATTCATAGAGAGTCTCGAAGGTAAAATAAATTATTTTGAGATCGGAACAGGTAGAGGTACTTCCTCTATGGCGGCGGCTGGCAGCAAGAATATAAACAAGATTGATAGTTTTGATATTCTAGAGCCAAAACACAAACGGAAAAACGTCGTAAACTTCAAAGAAGTGCAAGCCTCAAATGTAGACATACTAAAAGAATTTGAGTCTAAATATTCTGACAAAATTAAATCAAACGGTAGAGAAGGCACTACGATGGGAATAAAACTTCATCACGTGTCAGAATACGCTTCTTTTATAAATGACGACAATAACAGAGACTATGACGTTTGCTTTATAGATGGCGAGCATGAAAATCCAGAAATAATCCTAAAAGACTATCTTATTTGCAATAAGGTTATGGAGAAATCTAATCATGCTTACATTATTTGGGATGACTATTATCCAGATAAGATGAACGTGAAGCACGTTGTTGAAAGAGTAGTTGAAGTCGACAAGAGAGAATCTTATTTAGTTCCCTTTAGAGGCCATTTATTTGGTAGCAAAAACAGGCCTATCGAAAAAGACGCTGGGGTAGTCATAATGAAGCTGAAATGAAAATAGCCTACATATGCGACAGGAATACATTCCTGCATAAAATGTCTAGGGTTAGGTTTCATTCAATTGAAGCTATATCAAAGATACATCAAGTTGAGTGGTTTGGTAAATTTTGGGATGGTTGGTCTCACAATCTTTCTGTAGACGAAAATTTTGATAGAATAGGATATGAGCCAGATTTAATTATCGGCTATAAGCCTTTAGAGATAAATGGATTTGCAGATTCTAAGTTTAAGAAGTGCATCAGATATAATGAGATGTACAACAAAGAGTGGACTATAAGAGAGATAACTGAAAGTAAGTCTGATATAGTTATATGTCATCATCATAACGACTATATTGAATACACAACAGACCCACAATTGACACGCAGACTCAATGGAGTTGAATTCGTGAATATCCCTCATTGTGCAGAATCTACAGTATTTAAAGATTATGGTTTTCGTAAGGATGTAGACATTTTACTTGGAGGCGCTATTTTCGCCTCGTCTACATTAGGGCAGCATTACCCTTTAAGAGATAGATTAGCTTCGCATATCCTACCTAAAATGTCTAAGAAGTATGCGTGTAGTCTTTATGAACATCCGGGATATGACTTAGGTGAAGCTCATACAAACAGGTATGCAATAGATTTTGCTAAAGCTATAAATAGATCTAGAATATGTGTGACTTGCTCTGGCTTGCCTAGAAGCAGATTTGGCAAGTATGTAGAAATACCGATGTGCAACACTGCCATAGCCGCAGATATGCCCGATGAAATGCAAGATTTCTTTTCTGAGTTTTTGATAGAATTAAGCATGGATGACAGTGATTCCGATATAATATCAAAGCTTGAATATTACTTAGATAACGACGATAAGCTTCAAGAAAAGACTTGGATTGGGTACGATAAGTCATCTAGATTTGATCAAGATTACTATGCTGAACTTTTCACGGAAAAAATAGAGCCTTTAATTTGAAAGTAATACCAATACATGGCCATGAGAATTGGCTCTGCGATAGATACGCTAGCGAGTGGATGGAGTCTAATATCTCTCATGCTCCAGACTCCTATAATGTAAATCACGCTGATGCTTTATGGCTGCTTGCTCCTTGGGAATGGAGAAATGTACCAGAAGACTACTTAAACAAGAAAAAAATAATCTGCACCATCCATCATATAGTTCCAGACAAGATGAGCGATGAGGCTTGGAATGAATTTAAAGAGCGAGATAAATACGTTGATGCCTATCATACGCCATGCCTTAAGTCTTGGGATCAGTTTTCGAAGTATACCAATAATAAACCTCACTTAATACAGCCTTTTTGGTCTAACGGTTCTATATTTTACCCCTACAAGAAAGAAGTAAAGCCAGAGCTTAGGTTTAAATACGGCTTAGGAATAGACTCTTTTGTTGTTGGTTCTTTTCAGAGGGACACAGAAGGACGCGATCTCAAAAGCCCCAAGCTTGAAAAAGGGCCAGATATACTTTGCGACATATTAGAAAAGGTTAACGAGAAGAAGCCAAATCTAGAGGTTTTGTTATCTGGTTGGAGAAGGCAGTATGTTATTGGTAGGTTAGAAAACGCAGGAATAAAGTACAAGTATATAGAGCTTCCATCTATAGATGTTATTAATGAGCTTTATAATTGCTTGGATCAATACATTGTTGCAGCAAGGCACGAAGGCGGGCCTCAGTCAGTCTCTGAATGCATAATGACTAAAACGCCAATAGTTTCGACTAGAGTCGGCTTGGCTGAAAAATTTCTCCATCCTAACAGCTTGTTCGCTGATCAAGAGACCTTCTTCGAAGCCACTTCGGACGAAGAGTCTTTGCATTATTCCTCAAAGATACTAGAGCCATATCTGATGCCTCAAGGGTTTGATAATTTTAACTCCTTTTTTGAGTCTATATGAAAGAATTAGATAAAGAAGCTTTAATATCTTGGATTAAAACGATAGAGCGCGAGGGGTACCCTTGGACTCTACAAAAAAATCCTAAAGGGGTAGACAAATGCCTATTGTCTTCAGCTTCATTATTTTGTAAGTTAGCTCGAATATACTCTAATTACTTTACGGCAAACAAAGACGCTTTAAGAGATGTAATACTTTCTTTTTCTCGTCCCGATGGCATGCTTGAGGATATAGAAGGAGATAAAAATGTAATTTCGGAGACTAGGCAGTCTTTTTCAGGGTTGATAAATATAGGTTATGACGTTCCCGATTTTGACTGTAGTTCCTTTTTTCAAGAGCCTCTTTATTTTATGAGGGACTCAGAGTGGAATAACCCTTGGGGGGCTGGCGCTCATTTATCTCATTATATGTTTTTCATGCACCATTCAGGTAGGCGTGATAAGATAGATTCAGTTTTGCAGGATTTAAAGAAGTTTGAGAAGCCGGAAGGATGGTATTACAAGCACCCGCCAGACGCACACACTTTAGTTAACGGCATAATGAAAGTGATGACAGCTTTTGACGCTGTCGGTATTGAAATCCCGCAAGATAATATGAGAGGGATACTTGAATTAGTCTTTTCTTATAATTCTGCTTATGGAGGTTGCGGCATATATGATTTAGTTTACGTTTTAGATAAATGTATAGAACATGAAGTTAGAGTAGAAGAATGTAAAGCGGCTATGGAGAATTGCTATAATTCTATAGTCTCCCATCAACAAAACGATGGTGGATTTTCTTATAGTTTAAATTGCTGTCAAACAGGATTTTACGGTAAGTCGATAGCTGAACCATATCCCTGCGGAGATGTACACGGGACAACTTTATTCAGCATGGCTTTAGTTAGGATTGATAATAGATTAGAGTTAGGGCTAAACCTTTGCCCAGCGGTAACATGAATACTATTGTAGGAATTTGCTTGTTTAAAAATGAAGATATATACTGCGAAAGAGTAGTCAGTAATATATTGGATTTTTGCGATAAGATTTTAATCATCGATAACGAGTCGACAGATAAGACTTTAGATATAGTTTCGTATAAGTTTGCAAGAAACCCAAAGGTTACTATAATTAAATGCTCAGATCATACTCTTACTGGTAGGTATACTTATGAGTATTTTAAGACTAAGACTTTTTTGTTTGCTGTTGATGGAGACGAAATATACGACCCAGTTGGCCTTAGTAAAATAAGAGAGAAAATAAAAAACGGAGATTATGATAGTTGTTGGAAAATATCTGGAAGTTCTTTTCACGTTGAAGAGTGGAATGATGATGATGATACACCGAACTTAAGTGGGTTTACTTGCCCGCCAAATAAGCATGTAGTCAAACTTTACAATTTCAATGTAATAGAAAGCTGGACGCAAGGAGAGAGGCTCCATGGTGCTGGTCCATCGCCATATCCCAATTACATAGAAGAGAATATAAAAGTAAAATTCGCCAATGAAAGCGCGCAGTCAGAAAGCCAAATAATTCCTTGGGGCTTTTCTAATCTTAGGTGCTTACATATGTGTTTTGTTCCAAGATCAAGTAAGGATCTAGATATAAGGGAAGCTTCCACTTCTAAGAATCTTAAATATAGACCAGCACCAGAAGGTCATGATTTAGACTACAAACCTAAAAAATACGGATCAGGAAATACTCATAAATTACCTTTAACCTCATTAAAAAACTTTTTAGCATGAACAGCTCCTTTGTTTTCGGGATGTGTCCTAATCGCCATTCAGCAGGTGGCGGCGGCACAAAATTCGTTAACTACTTCTCAGAGAAGTTAGTTGGAAGAAGTTCTTTTCAGTTTTCTTTCAAGAACCCTCCAGATTATGTGTTAATGTTTGACCCTAGACACTTAGACTTCTCGGGTAATTGGTTAAGTGTTGAGGTTCTAAAAGATCTTAAATCTAGGAGTTTTGATTGCAAGTATATTCACCGTATCAATGATATTGGTTACCCCAAAAATAGGCCTCAAGAGTATGTGGACGGGGTTATTGAAATGGGAAACTTAGCAGACAAAGTAGTATATGTATCTCAATTCGTAAAGGAATATTATGAAGATAATATATCTACAGAAAGCGCTGTGATTCCTAATGGTGTTGATGAGAGAATCTTTACAAAGAGAGATTATTCTTTTGATAAGATTAAATTAGTAACTCACCATTGGTCTTCTGACCCAATGAAAGGCAAGGCTTTATACGACTATATAGACTCCAAGATACCAGCTTGGGGTAATGTAGAATTTACATATATTGGCAATCCACCAAAAGGTTCAGATTTCAAAAACACTAATGTAATTGAGGCTTTAAATTCTGATGATTTAGCCGCCGAGCTTAGGAAGCATACTATTTATGTGTCAGGCTCGGAGCATGAGCCTTGCGGTATGCATAAATTAGAAGGAGTTTCTAGTGGGCTACCGATTATATATAATGAAAATAGTGGAGACTCTTATTTAACCGCAGATTACGGGATAGGCTATCTTGATGCGGAAAGAGATTTTGAAGTATGCTTAAAACAAATGGAACAAAAACACCATTTTTTCTATAATAAGATAGTAGACGAGTTTGATCTTTATCTGGACGTTCAAACAGACAAGTATTTAGATTTTATTTTGAAATGAAGTATTTAGTAACAGGCGGTTTCGGTTTTATAGGTACAAATTTGGTAGTAGAGCTACTGAATCAAGGTCATCATGTAGTTGTTATAGATGATTGTTCTTCGGATAGCGTATCTTCTCCTCAGTGGTCTGATAAATGTGATTTTATTCAGTGCGACATAGCCAAGCCTAACTTTTATCATAAATTTTTAGATGGGGTAGATACTTGCTTTCATCTTGCTGCAAAAGCTAGAGTCCAACCATCTATTGAAGATCCAGCTCGTTTCGATTTCACTAACGTCCATGGTACAGTACAGCTTTTTAAGGCTTGCGTAGATGCTGGAGTCAAAAAAATAGTCTTCAGCTCATCTTCTTCTGTTTATGGAGACGCAGAAATGCCTACAGCAGAAACTCATTCTTTTGCGCCAAAGAGCCCGTATGGATTACAAAAAAAGATAGGAGAGGATTACTTAAAACTTTTTACTGAGATTTATAATATAAAAGGCGTCGCTTTAAGGTATTTTAATGTTTATGGAGAGGGCATGCCTCTAGGTGGAGCTTATGCTACCGCAATTGGCATTTTCTTTAATCAAGTTAGGAATGGCGAGAAAATCACTATATTTGGCGACGGAGAGCAGACTAGAGATTTTACTTATGTTAAAGATGTTGTTAAGGCTAATATTTTATCGGCAACGACTGAAGGCCTCGATGATTATGAAGTATTCAACGTAGGAAATGGAGACAACGCTAGCGTAAATCATGTTGCAGATTTGATTGGGGGAGAAAGGCAATACTTGCCACCTAAATTAGAGCCCAAGGCTACTTTAGCAGACAATTCCAAAATAAAAGATAAGTTAGGTTGGAAGCCAACTGGAGATTTAGATAATTGGGTTAAAGAATACAAGAAAATTATAAACTTAACTTAAGATGCAGATAACTAACATAAAATCAGCTATAGAAAGCAGAGAGGAAATGAGTAATAAAAAGGTAGTTGTCATCACTGGCGTAACAGGTCAGGACGGCAGCAATATGGTTGATTTTCTATTGAGCAACCACAAGGATGGAGATATACATATTTTTGGAGGGGCCAGAAGACTAAGTATATCTAATCATGATAATATCAAGCATTTAGAAGGCAACCCAAATTTTACCTTAATAAACCTTGATGTTACTGATGCAACTTGCATTACAAGAGTAGTTAAAGATCTAAGTCCTGACTATTTTATTAATTTTGCTGCTCAAAGCTTTGTTGGTAGTAGTTGGGATTTTCCAGTGCAAACTTGGGATACTAACGCTACAGCAGTTTTGCATATGCTTGAGGCTATTAGACTCTATAATCCAGATTGTCGTTTTTATCAAGCGGGTTCCAGCGAAGAGTATGGCGACGTTATGTATTCTCCGCAAGACGAGAACCATCCCCCTCGGCCAGTAAGTCCCTATGGAGCAACTAAAGTTGCAGCTAGACAATTAGTAAAGGTTTACAGAGATTCTTATGGTTTATATGCGTGTTGCGGATTGCTATTTAACCATGAAGGGGTAAGGAGAGGTGAAGAGTTCGTGACTAGAAAGATAACGAAAGGGGTTGCGAAAATCAAGAAAAGCATGGAGCTCGGAATCAAATTTGAGCCTTTGCAGTTGGGAAATATCAATTCCAAGCGTGATTGGTCTGACTCCGAAGATTTTATTAGAGGAGTTTGGCTCATGTTAAATAGAGAAAAACCTGAAGATTTTGTTTTATCTAGTAACGAAACTCATGAAATCTCTAAATTTGTATCTTTGGCTTTTGAGGCGGCTGGAATTACTGGGAGATGGGAAGGAGAAGGGCTTGAGGCCAAGTTTGTTAACTATCAAAATGTTGTTTTAGTTGAAGTTAATGAAGAGTTTTATCGACCAGCGGAAGTCGATTTACTTTATGGAGACTCCACTAAAGCTAGAGAAGAGATGGGATGGAACCCAAGAACTTCATTCCCAGAGCTAGTTAAAAAAATGGTTCTGCACGATCTTTCTGAAATGCCTTGACTTTTTCAAAAGCGGCCTTTAAATTATTGGCTGTGAACGAGAAGGAAAAGCGTAAGTACCTTATGGATAACTTTCTAGTTGATCCTGCTGGTACTAATTTCTTTCATCAAAACAAGCAAGCTCAAAAGCTTTTAGCCTTTTTCCCTGATATAGATTTTTGGAAATGGCTTAACGCCAACTATGAAGACTTGAAGGTTTACACTCTAGTAAATCTGCTAAAACCTAAAGTTATGGCAAAGCTCAGGGCGCGTAAAAAGATAAAAGCATTCAGTTTCAAAGACAAGCCTTGCATTAATATTTCTGAAGAAAAATTCGGAGAAGATGTTGAGGTAACCCCAACCAAACCAAAAACAGTTCTAGATTTTTTAAGAGATGGCAGCAAAGAGGAAAAAAAGTAGCGCGGAGGGCAAAAGCCCAGTAGAGCAGATAAAACAATATTTATCTGATAATAAAGAGTATCACAATGACTTCGCTGAAGAAGTAGATTACGTTGTATCTAGCGGTAGCTTACTACTGGATATGGAAATGTCTGGAGGTGTTCGGCCTTCGGTAATCAGAGCTTCGGGAGTATCAGAAGGAGGTAAAACGTCTTGCGCTTTATCTTTCGCTAGAAACTTCCAAAAAATGGATAACAGTATGGTTGTTTATGTAAAAGCAGAAGGGAGACTCAGCAAGGACATGATAGAAAGGTCTGGAGTTGATACTTCAGATGATAAATGGTGCGTTAGGAAAACTAATATTTATGAACACGTATTAAATTTCATAAGGCATTTAGTACAAGACAATCCAACTAACTGTAAGTATATGTTCATAATTGACTCAATGGATGCTTTAGTACGCCATTCGGACTTAGATCGTCCTTTTGAAGACGCTAACAAGGTTGCTGGCGGCTCTACTTTGAGTTCTGATTTTTTGAGGAAGATAGCTTTGAACCTTAGCGTTGGTGGGCACATTTTATTCTTAATAAGTCAAGTAAGAAGTAAAGTGTCTATCAATCCATATGAAAAAGGCGACCCAAGACTTACTAATGCTTCTGGAGGGAATGCTTTATTGCATTACAGTGATTGGATTCTGGAATTTCAGCCTAGGCATAAAGCTGATTTCATAATTGAGAAAGACGAGCGTGGTAAAGAAGGGATAGTTGGTCATTTCTGCAAAATTATTCTAAGGAAAACTCCAAACGAAAAAACTGGAGCGCCAGTGAGATATCCAATTAAGTATTTTAGGAAGAATGGCGAAAGCGTTTGGACAGAACAGGAGATTATAGACGTAATGACGGCTTTTCATTGTATAACTCAGAAAGGAGCTTGGATAAACTTTTCTGATGAAATGTGCGAGGAATTTGACAAGAAAAACTTAGAATATGAAAAGCAGCATCAAGGCATAGAGAGCTTTAGAAACTATCTAACTAAAAACACTGAATTAACAAAATTTCTGTATGATTATATTCTTACGGCTTTTCAAAAATAACCATGGATAAATTAAACGAGCTTTTCCAAATGCAGGATTCTCTAAATAAGAGAATCGGGGTTGACTCTAGCAAAATTACAAATGAAGAAGATAGGACTAAATGGACCTTGAACTATTGCAGAGCAATGACTCAGGAGCTTGCAGAGCTTACTGATAGCGTTCCATGGAAGTGGTGGGCTAAATACCAAGAGTTTGACCTGCAAAACGCAAGGGTTGAAGTTGTAGACTTATTCCATTTTTTAATCAGTTTAGCTCAAGTGTTAGGAATGGATGCTGATGAGGTTTACAAGATTTACCTCAAAAAGAACGAGGTCAACCTACAGAGGCAAGATTCCGGTTATACAGAAAAAGACGAAAGCGACACTCGTCATATATGAAGCTGTTTAACGTCAATGGCAAATTAGTAGGGAAAGATGTCGTAAAGTACAGAATAAACTGGAATAAAAAGTGTAGGTCTAAAATCCAGTTTAAGGTCAAACAGTTTTTACTGCCATACTGGAGAAATCATATTTGTTTTGAAGAGTTCCCTGTTTATGGGACTAGGCTAAAAGTAGATATCATAAACTTCACCAGAAAGATAGCTATTGAAGTCCAAGGTAATCAACACTACTCTTTCAATAAGTTTTTCCACTCCAACTCCAGAATGAAGTACCTAGACTCAATTAGAAGGGATAATCAAAAAATTGAGTGGTTAGAGTTAAATAACATAAAACTAGTAGAGATATTAGAAAACGAGGTCGAAGATTTGTCTAAAAAGTTTTTTTATGATAAGTTCGAAATAGACCTATGATAGTGTAAATATATTTATGTCAGCATTTAAGTTTCCAACATCTTTACTGACTCAGATTGATGAATGCTCCGATGGAGGGTTCATTCTCTTCACCATAAACTCAGAAGGCGAGCCAGAGGTTAGAAGTAGGTTTGACGACCCAATTAAAGCTCTAGCTTTGCAGTATTACGCCAAAAACTGGACTGATGTAATCGATGAACTCAATAATAAAGCCACTTTCTCCAATATCGCCAGTATGTGCAGCGATGAAATAGACGGTATAGATGAGGAAGGTTTTGAGGATATTGAAGAGGACGACTCCGGAGAAGACTTTGTTTAGTTTGACATTTGTAAAAGCGTAGGGTAAAGTTGAAAGTTCAATGGAGCTTTACTCTCTTCAAATAGAGAGGCACGTACTAGGTGGCCTTCTTAAAAACCCTAAATATCTTTACGAAATAGATAGGTTTATCAACGAAAGTGACTTTTACCAGCCAACTCATGGCACTATTTTTTCAGTAACTAAGAACATTATCCTTTCTGGAGGTAATGTTGATAAAGTCGTTATTTCAGAGAAGATAAAAAACTTAGGTATTTCTTTCAAGGACGATATCAATATCTATGATTATATCGAAAACCTTTTTTTCACTCAGATATCGGCAAAAGGCTTAGTAGATTCTTCTAAAGAGCTCTTAAAGCTTAGGATTAGAAGAGACTTAGTCGAAAACTCTGATAAAATAAAAGATTTCGTAAAAGCTTCAGGCGGAGATTCTATTGAAGAAATTATTAGTAATGTAGATAAGATACATTCTGAAAAGATAGACAGTTATTCTTTTTCTGATGAGCCTATAAATTTATTTGATGGCGTCGAATCGTTAATCGAGGAGACAGGCAATAACCCTCAAGAAGAGACAGGTTTTAAAACGCCTTACCCTGAGTTCAACCGTTTATTCGGAGGGCTTAAGCCAGCAAACATTTACGCCATAGTTTCTAGACCAGCGCAAGGAAAGACAACGTGGATCAATGACGTAGCTTTCAAAACTTCAGTCATTAACAATTGCAAGGTTTTAGTCTTAGACACAGAAATGAGCACAAAGGAAATGCAATTTAGAATGGCCGCTTCCATGTCTGGCGTTCCAATGTGGTACCTTGAAACGGGTAAGTGGCGAAACGACCAAAGTATGGTTGATAAAGTCAGGGCCTCGTTCAAGAAGATCAAAGACTATAACTATTTTCACTATCATGTTGGCAACAAGACTATTGATGAGATTTGTTCGATGATAAGGAGATGGTACTACTCTCAAGTAGGCAGGGGAGAGAAGTGTTTAGTCGCTTACGATTACGTTAAGTTAACTGGAGAGAAAGTTGGTTACAACTGGGCCGAGCATCAAGCCATAGGCGACAAAATAGACAAGCTTAAAAAAATATCAGAAGAAATAAACTGTCCCATAGTTACTGCTATGCAAATGAATAGAGCTGGTGAAACTTTTAATAGAAAGGGCTCAGACTTAGTCGATGATGCTTCAGCTATATCTCTTTCCGATAGGCTTCAGTGGTTTGCTAGTTTTGTTGCGATATTTAGGAGAAAGACCGTGGATGAAATAGCATTAGACGGAGAGCAGTTTGGCACGCATAAACTAATACCATTAAAAACTCGTTTTCAAGGTAAGGATGCGGCCGGTCATCATGATTTAATAAAAAGGACTTTAGAGGACGGCACAGAGAAGTACGTAAATAACTATTTAAACTTCGAAGTAGAAAACTTCAACATAAAAGAGCAGGGCTCTTTACAGAGAGTCGTTGAAGCGGCTAGAGAAAATCATATTTTAGATGATGTAAGTGATTCAGATGGAGAATTGCTATGAGTAAAGATATAAGATCTATTTTAGAAGATATTGGATACACCAATATAAAAGATTTAGGTAAGGAGTATCGAATGAGCGCTATCTATAGAGATGGCGATAACGAAACTGCTTTGAGGGTAAAAAAAGATACCGGATATTTTACGGATTTCAAAGAATCCATATCAGGCCCGATAGAAGATTTAGTTAAGATAACTCTAAAGCTAAAAGATGTCAGCGAAGCTAAAAGTTGGCTTAGCGGCAAGATAGACCTAACTAAAACTAGCTCTGCACCTAAAAGTAAAATCAAAGAGCAGAGAATATTTCCAGAAGGGCATTTAGACACTTTAGTAAAAGACCATTCCTACTGGATCGGTAGAGGTGTTTCTGAGAGTACCATAAAATCTTTTAACGGAGGGGTAGTCCTTTCTGGTAAAATGAAGGACAGATACGTCTTCCCCATAAAGAACTACAAAAAACAGATTGTTGGTTTCTCTGGTAGAGACATACTCCCAACCAAACAGAATAGCTCTAGACCTAAGTGGAAGCACTTAGGGGATAAATCTAGTTGGAGATTTCCGTT
>CEVZ01010602.1_pt1 | contig 19903 bp, 4 predicted proteins | sample 361371 | NCBI WGS metagenome assembly CEVZ01 (sample SAMEA2620217, study PRJEB7988) | marine metagenome | isolation source: saline water (ENVO:00002010), including
GATATCCATAAAAGCAGGAAAGAATGGAGTTTTAAAACCAGTTGTCGTAAATGGGTTAGTTGAAGCTGTCAATATTCAATATGCTGGAGAAGAATATTTTTCTATTCCAGAATTAGAGGTATTTGATCCTACTGGAGCTGGTACTGGTGCTGAAATAAGACCAGTCATAGTTAATAATAAAATAAGTGATGTTAAAATTGTTAATACTGGAATTGGATATTCAAGCACATCTGTTGTAAAAGTTAATTCACCAGGTAAAAATGCAGTATTAGATACTTCTATTAGATCATTATCACTCGATTTAAATAATAAAATGGGTGATCAATTGTTATTGGAAGGTCCTAATAAGTTATCTTATAGTCTTTGTGGTTATGCAAAGACCTTTAGAGAATCTTTTGGTGAAATAGGAAGTGGAACAACACAAGCTTCTAAGATCATTGGATGGGCTTATGATGGAAATCCAATATATGGACCTTATGGATATGAAAATGTATCAGATTCTAGTTCTCCAGCTAGAAGATTGGTTAGTGGTTATGAGGCAAATATTACAAATATTGTAGATAGACCTGTTGGATTCTCTGCTGGTTTCTTTGTAGATGACTATAAATTTACAAATAATGGTGATTTAGATCGTAATAATGGTAGATTTGGAAAAACACCAGAATTTCCTAATGGTACTTATGCATATTTTGCTACAATAGATGATGCTGGTAAGACTCAATTCCCATATTTCATCGGAAATTCATATAGATCCGTTCCTTTAGAGCAAAATATTGATCAAGATTTTGATTTTAAGGGTTCAGAGTTAAGAAGAAATACATTTCCTTATAGAGTTTCTGATAAAAATGCTGATAATGACTTTATTATTGAAACCAATGAACTTGAAGATCAAAAAATAGAGATAGAATCAGTTACTGACGGTTCAGTTGATCAATTATTGGTCGTTTCAGCAGGAGAAAATTATAAAATTAATGATTCTATTGATTTTGACAACACTGGTGGTGGTTCAGGAGTAATTTCTAAGATTTCTTCCTTAAAAGGAAAGGATGTTACCAATGTAAGTGTTGCAACATCTTCATATAATGATGCAGTATTCAGTTGGGTTAATAAAAATACCATAAGAGTTAGTGTTTTACCAAGTCATGATTGGATAAACAATGATTATATTACAATTTCTGGTGTTTCTACTTCATCTGGCATTTCTTCTAGTATTTCGGCATTAAGTCAACTAGATGGAAATTATAATATTGGAGTTTCTTCTTTAAGTGCATCAATAATTTCGGATGTAATACCATCTGCATCGGGAGTAACAACTGAAATATATGTTACTTCGATACCAGAGACCATTTCAATAGGAAGTAGTGCTGTAATTGGTGGAACAAATACTGAAATAGTAAAAATTCTTAATATCTATAGAGATCTTAAGGCATTGAGAGTTATAAGATCTACAGGACTTGCTCATACTATATCCTCACCTATAACTTATACTTCAGATTCTTTTACTATTGATAGGTCAACAGATTATTTTGAATCTGAAGTAAATGATATAGTATATTTTAACCCATCACAATCAGTTGGTTTTGGAACGACAGCAGGAGTTACTCATACAACCTCCTTCCGTTTTGGTTCTACAGAAATAATTACAAGAAATATACCAACTAAGAGAATTTATCTTGGGGAACATCCATTTCAAGTTGATCAACAGATAACATTTGCTAAACCAACTCCAGGTGCAGCTTCTATTGTGATATCAGATACTCCCACATCAACCACGTATGACCTCCCATCCACTGTTTACATTGCTGATGTCACACCAAATACGATTGGTATAAAAACAGGTATTGGCACAACCAGTGGAGATTTCACTGATGTATTCTTTACAAGTGGTGGTTCTGATATTGATGATTACTCATTTACAACTAATTATTCACAAGTAACTGGGAATCTTCAGAGATTGACAGGAACAGTTGCAATAACCACAACTGCTACGTGTAATTTAAAATTTGGAGATAGAATTAAATTAGATATTAAACCAGATTTATCAGTTGGAATCGGTACATCTACTGCTGTAAGAGTTGTAAGAGATTCTGATACTGGTTATATCTTAATAGATCCTGTTGAAACTTCTTCTGCAAATATAAATCTTACAGATGATACTATCAGGATTAATAGTCATGGATTTGAGAGAGGTGATAAGATATTCTATACCATTGCAGATGGTACTGTTCCAACTGGTCTAACAACTAATAGATCATATTTTACATATGTTGTTGATGAGGATCATATTAAATTTTCTGAAACATCTGTTGATTGCTTTAGTAATCCACCAATAACTGTAAGTATTGCATCTACTGGTACTAGTCAAAGTAAATTCTATCAAATTAATCCTCAACTTGAGGTTGTTAAAAATAACAACTTAGTATTTGATTTATCAGATTCTTCTTTAGAGAATTATCAATTAAAATTCTATTATGATAATGAATTTAAAAATAATTTTGTATCTACAGGATCTACTACGAATACATTTAGTATAGTTAGTGCTGGTGGAACAATTGGAATAGGAACCACAGCTTCAACTACACTTAATCATAATGCATCTTATCCATCTAAGTTATATTATTCTCTAGAAAGATCTGGATTTATTAGTACAGCAGATACTGAAGTTAATAATCATTCTGAAATAAAATTTGTAGATAGTAGTTTCAATAGGTCATATAGTGTTGTTGGAGCATCTTCATCTACATTTAATATTTCTTTAGACCAAATTCCAGAAAAACTATCTTATTCTGATAGTGAGTGTGATTCTATAACTTATACTACAACATCTTTAAATGAGACAGGTGGTATTAATGCTGCCAATATTATTTCTGGTGGAGTTAATTATAAGAAATTGCCTAATTTTGTTGGATCATCTTCTACTGAAGGGACTGGTGGTTATGTGATTGCGAAATCAAGGACTATTGGTAATGTTAAGCAAGTAAGAATTATTAATGAGGGATTTGAATATTCTACAGACAGTACCTTAGAACCTTCTGCATTAATTTCTCCACTCATTTCGATTAATAATTCCAATACCATAGGTGTTGTTAGTATTACTAGTGGTGGTTCTGGTTATATAGATGCTCCAGATATAATTATTGTAGATTCTACATCAAGAGAAAAAATTGATAGGGGTATTCTTAGACCAACTCTAACTGGATCAGCTATTTCTAAGGTTGAGGTTGTAAGTTCTCCAAATGGTCTTTCTGATGAACCACCTACATTATTCACAATTAATAATGATAATGGTGTTGGTATTTCATCTATTGTCTCTAACTCAACTGGAATATTTACATGTTGGTTAGATACTCCTTCATCAGGATTTTCAACTTTACCATTCTTGGTTAATGATGAAGTATTCATAGAAAATGTTACTCAACATGATCCAGTATCAATAGGAGGATCTGGATTTAACTCTGAAGATTATGGATATAGATTTGGTAAAGTTACCAATTATATTACTGGATTAAAAGATAGAGTTACAATTGATCTTGCTGGCATATCCACTAACACTGGAATAGCAGTTACTGATCAAGGCTCATTTGCAATGATAATCAATAGAAAGAATTATCCATCTTTCACTACAGTTGAGGAATCAAATAAATTTATTATTGGTGAAGAGTTAATAAAAGATAATGTTTTAGTAGGATTGGTAATTACACATTCTGAAACTGACTTTATTAAAGTATTTGGTAATCATGAGTTAAAAGTTGGTGATATTGTTACTGGAAGAACTTCTGGATCAATAGCTACTATTTCAAGTATTCAAGAGAACTTAGGAAAGTATTCTGTTAAATTCTCAGTTAAAAAGAATATTGGATGGTCTGATGATATTGGAAAACTTGATTTGGATACTCAGGTAACACCAGATAATGATTATTATCAAAATCTATCATATACTATTAAGAGTACAAAAGGATTTGATGAATTAAGAAGTCCAGTAAGTGCATTACTTCATACAAGTGGACTTAAGAATTTTGCTGATGTAGGAATAGGTTCTACGACAAGATCAACTGGTGGAATTTCTACAGTAGGAGATTGGAGAGTTGGAACATCTAGTACTGATTTTTCAGTTGTAATACAGGATGTTGTAAATGACAATAAGGTTTGGACTATTAATAATTATGATGAAGCATATGATTATGGTAATAGTGCTACTCAATCTCGATATATAAAATTTGAAAATAAGGTTTTATCAGATTATACTACTGCTAAGAGTAATGAAGTTTTGTTGATTGATGATATCAATAGTCAATTCTCTAATTTGGATGGAGAACCAAGCGAATATTTAGATCTTATAGAATTAGATAGTAATGTTCCCTATCAAAATATCTTCTATAGAATTACTAACTTAACAAATACTGCTGTTCAATCAAATGATGTAGTAGTATTGAATAATGGAACAGATGTAGTTTTATTACAAAAATCTAATTTAGAAGATTCATCTAGTATTGGAAACTTTAGTATTAATAAAGATGTTTTTGGGGTATACACACTTAGATTTACACCAAATCCAAATGCATTTGATTATGACTATAATCTCAAATCAATTAAGACTACTTTTGATAATTCTGCAGGTGTTGGAACTTATCCAGTAGGATTTATCAATAAAACTGGATTTGTAGGTATTGCTACGACAGCTAGTGCTGGAGTAACCACTACATCAGTTGTTTCAGTAGATTCTGCTAAGTTTAATTCTTTCCATGTTCAGAATCATTTAACTAATAAGACGACTGATGAAATGAATTATGTGGAAATATATGTTACACATGATGGAACAAATACTTATACTTCTGAATATTATATTGATACCCATAATCCTGTAGATGGATATTCAAACACTTTAATGGGATCTTTTAAGGGGAATCTTGATGGATCTGTATTTTCTTTAGAATATGAGAATGATTCGACTGATGAGATTGAAATTAATTCTGATATTGTGGGATTTGGTACCACTGCTGTAGGTGTTGGAACATATAGGTTCCTTGCATCTGGCCAATCAGAAGGTGCTGAAAGAACTGCAATTTATCAATCTGATTATACAGTTGGAATAGGAACGACAAATATTGTTCAATTAACTGCAGGTTTATTTAATTCAGCTAAATCTATAGTTCAAGTTAGTGCTGGATCTACAAGAATTGTTTCAGAAGTTATATTTAATCATGATGCTACTGATACTTTTGTACAGACTGGCCCGTTTTTAACACCTGTTGGTATTGGAACAACCAATCCAGTTGGAGTCTTTAGTGGAATATATGATGGTACTAACTTCTCTTTATCATTTACACCTGAAAATGGATATCTAGCAAATAGTATTGAAGTATCTGCTCTTACTCTAGCATTGTATACTGAGAATGAAGAAGATAATATTCCTTTGATTAATGACTTTGAATATGGTAAAGTAAATGAATCTATTGATCTACAATACTATAATGCTATTAATGGGTTAAGAATTAATAGAACTGAGTTCAGTTTACTTCATGAAGGAACACCAATCTTTGCCAAGACTTTCGATCCTAGTGATTCTAATATTGTTAATCTTTCCACAGGTTTATTCAGCATTGATAAACATTTCTTCAGAACAAATGAAGAGTTAATATACACACCCAATTCTTCATTTGTTGGTCTTGGAAGTACTGCAATGCAATATCAAAGTGGTGCATATCATCATCAACTTCCATCTTCAGTGTTTGCTATTAGAAACGATGCTAACAGTTTCTACATATCAACAACAAGAGCAGGAGCAGCTGTCACATTTGTCGGAGTTGGTACTGGAAATATTCACGAATTTGCTATGGCAAATTCAAATACAAAAACAGTATTAACTATTGATAATTTAATTCAATCACCATTAGCATATTCTCCTATTAGTCATACATTACAAAATAACCCAGAATCAGTATTGGGCAGCACTGGTATAGGTACTGATGCAACTATATTTTCTATCAGTGGAATATCATCATTAGCTCCTACTGATATATTAAAGATTGATGATGAGTTTGTAAAAGTTCTTGATATTGGAATAGGAACTCAGACTACTGGGCCAATTACAGTTGGTGTTGGAACAACTAATTTGGTTCAAGTTCAAAGAGGTTTTGTTGGATCAGCTGCAACTGCTCATACAAATACAACAGCAGTTCAACTTTATAAAGGTTCATATCGAATTCTTGGTAAGAAAATTCATTTCACAGAACCTCCTAAAGGAAATCCTCAAGTAACTAAGAATGATAGTAATTTGGATTGGCCAACCTCTTCATTTACTGGAAGAGTTTTCTTAAGAGATGATTATACTACCAACCAAGTGTATGATGATGTTTCTACTGAGTTTACTGGAATTGCCACAAACTTTAGTTTAAAGGTTAATGGATCTGCTGCAGTTGGTATGGGAACCACAGGTGGTAATGGTATTGCATTGATTAATGGTATATTCCAAAGACCAACAGCAAAAAATAATCCACAAAATAATTATGAGATATTAGATCCTACCACAGGGGCAGCTTCAACTAGTATAATGTTTACTGGTATTACTACGGAATATGGAGATCCAGTAGTAATTAATGATACTGATATAAATGAAAATCAATTACCAAGAGGTGGAGTAATAATTTCCTTAGGATCCACACCAGGATTAGGATATGCTCCTTTGGTACCAGCACAAGTTTATGCAGAGACTGATGCTAATGGTACTATTACAAGTTTAGTCAGTGCTGCTTCAACAGGACCTAGTAATTCTATTACAACGGCATCTTATAATAATGAAACTGGATATTTAGAGATCACTACTCAAAATGCACATAATTTTGAAGTTGGAATTGTAGATCAAGTAAAACTTGCAGGTTTAGAATTTACTTGTAGTGGATCGTTCAATGTCTACGATGCAGATTATAATGAAACCACTGGTGATTTAATATTGACAGTTGGTGATCATTATCTAGCAGCAGGTCAATTTATTGGAATTAAAACTGATTCTTTGACATTTACTTGTGATGCCGATAACTATGCAACAAATCATTCTTATCCACGTCATGGTACTGATCCAATTGCAGGAGTATCTACATATATCAATTCAACAACCAATAGCACTATTACTGTTAATGTTGGTGTTGGAACTACTAGTACGCATCAATTTGTGGGTGTTGGTACAGAAGCAATTATTGTTAGAAGTGGATATTCAGGGACAACCAGTAATATCTTCCCATATGCTGCTGTAGGATTTGGTAGCACAAGTTTTGATTATACGATTGTAAGTATTGGTGCTACAAATAAATTTACAACTGACGTTGGAATTAACTCCATACCTCATACTTTTGTTGGTGGTGGTAGTGTAATGCCTTGGTATGCAGACGCTAATCTTGGTTCTGGTTATTATGGTGATACCGTTTCTATTGGGGTTACAGATATACCATTTACTCATAAGTTTGTAAGTGCTGCATCAGGTACTATAGTAGGTTATACTACTGCACCTTCTTATGTTGATTATAATGCAGCAACTGGATATATGGTGGTATCTCTACCTAATCATGGAAAGACTACTAGTGATACTGTAACATTTGCTGATAACAAGATTACTCTTACGTGCTCTAAGGATGACTATGCAACAGAACATACTTATCCAAGAGCAAGTGATCGTATCTCAGGAATAGCAACTGCTATAACTGCTTATGATACAGATACATTTACAGTATATGTTGGTGAGAATGCTGGTTCAGGTGCTTCAGTTACAGCCACAATAGGCATTGGTGGAACTCTAACCTTTGCTATTGGTGCTGGTGGTACTAATTACCAGAATCCAGCGATTAACATTCCTGAACCATCATATGCTGGTCTTGGAATTACTGGAATATCCAGACTATCAACTGGATCTACTACCGATACTGGAGTTGGATTACTTTTAGATTTACAAGTATCGGCAGCTTCTACTGTTGGTGTAGGGTCTACACAGTTTAGTATTAATAATTGGGAAATTGCAAGAAATGGATATGCATTCCAACGTGGTGATGTATTTGCTCCTGTAGGATTAGTTACAGATTCTAGTTTGTCAAGTCCAATAGAAGAATGTCAATTTACTGTATTGGATACATATGCAGATCCATTTGCAGCATGGCAATTTGGACAATTTGATTATATTGATGATATTAAACCGTTCCAAGATGGAATTAGAAAAAGATTTGATTTAAAATATGATGGAGATCTTTTAAGTTTCGAAGTTCCAGCAAATCCTGAGTTCCCATATATTAGTCTTGCAAATGCACTATTCATTGTGATAAATGGCATTATTCAAGAACCAGGAACTGCTTATTCGTTTAATGGTGGTACCTCGTTTATATTTACAGAAGCTCCTAAAGCAGTAGATGATGTTGCAATATTCTTCTATCGTGGAAGTGCTGACGTTGATACAGTATTAGTTACTAATGTTATTCCTTCTGTTAAAGAAGGTGACTTAGTTGAAATGAAGAAAATTACTGCATTGAATCCTCCTACAGAAATTAATCAGACTCCTAGAGTTATTGTTGATTTATCTACATCAGATAGAATCGAAACTAATTTGTATACTGGAGAAGGAATTAGTGATACAAAACCTAAGTCAATAAGTTGGACTAAACAAAAAATTGATAGAATTGTAAATGGTGAAATATTCTATAAATCTAGAGAAAGTTTAGAATCATTAATATTCCCAACTGGAAGAATTATTAGTGATTTCTCAACAACTGATAATGAATTATTCCTTGATAATGGAGATTTATTTGATTATGATGTCGTACCTTCGGTTACTCCTCTTGGTGGATTTATCGTAGATAATAGTAGTCCTGTTGCTGCTGCATTAACTGCTACAGTATCTGCTGCTGGAACTATTTCAGGACTTACCATTGTTAGTGGTGGATCTGGTTATGTTGGAGCAACAACTTCAGTTTCCATTGCTATGCCACCAGTGGGTGTAGGCACCTTTATTAAACCAGATGGTTCAGTTGGTATAGGATCAACTGCAACAGCAACTGTTACAGTAACTAACGGAATTCTTACAGGAACTCCAACAATTACTGGAATTGGATTGGGTTATACAACTACAAATCCACCTAAAGTAATTGCTGCTCTTCCTTCATATAAGTCTGAGTTAATTACCAATATTACTTCTGTTAAGGGATTTGCTGGAATTGTTACTGGTATTGGAACAGCAGCAGGTGTTGGTACAATAAGTGCTGTTAAGTTTCATCTAACTGGTATTGGAACAGCAGTATGGAGTGATTTGAGTGTAGGATATCCTATTTCTGTATTTGATACACAAGTTGGATCTGGAGTAAGTTCTGTCTATGAATCTGGTAATGGTATAGTTGGAGTTGGAACAACCTTCTTAGATAATATCTACCGTATTGCTCAGATATCTTATCCATCTGCATCTGGTGCAAGTGGATTGGTTACATGTAACGTTGAGTATTTTGGTAATCATACTGGAATAGGATCAACTGGAAGTGTTGCAATAGGAGGATTCTCCTGGGGCAGATTAGCTGGAACTTTAACCAGAAATTCACCAGTCGGGTTTGCAGTTAGTAACTATACTGTTAATTCTGGATTGACTACTTTCCCAACATTACAAAGAAGAAGTGAGGGAATTAGAGATACTGGTGGAATTGAACCAAAATAAAATTTTATTAACTATTATAAATATCTAAAAAACTATTAATATGTCTGCCGTCGTAACAGATCAATTCCGAATATTTAATGCAGGTAATTTTGTAGATTCTGTACTAGATACTAATAATTCTTATTATGTATTTCTAGGACTTAGTAATCCTACAACTCCTAATCCTGGATTTGGTAGAACAAGTACTTGGAATGATGCATCTGGTCCTCCTAACCCAACTGATAACTTTCAATATGAATCTCAATATGGAGATACTTCTCTTTTTGGGAAGAGAATTGTTAGTAACAACATAAGAAGAGTTGTAAGAAAGGTCGAGTGGACTGAGAATACTTATTATGACATGTATAGACATGATTATAGTATTAGTAATAAAGCACCTAATTCTCAAACTGGAAGATTATACGATGCAAATTATTTTGTAGTTAATAGTGATTTTAATGTTTATATTTGTATAGAGAATGGTAGTTCAGGAGCTCCTGGTTCTACAACTGCTAAAGGAGGTAAATCTAAAGATGAACCAACTTTTACTGATTTAGAACCTTCTGCTGCTGGAACTAGTAATGATGGTTATATTTGGAAATTCTTATTTTCTATATCTCCTAGCGATGTTGTAAAATTTGATTCTACTGAATATATTGTTGTTCCTAATGATTGGGCAACTTCAACAGATTCTCAGATTCAGAATGTTAGAGAAGCAGCTGATTCTGATATAAATTTAAATCAACTTAAAACGGTTTATATTGAGAATGGTGGTTCTGGGTATATAAGTGACACTAAAACATTAGATATATTAGGTGATGGTACTGGAGGAAAAGTTTCAGTTACCACTACAGGTGGTGTTGTTACTTCTGCAATAGTTACAGCAGGTGGAAGTGGATATAGTTATGGTATGGTTGATTTAGGACCTCTTCAACCAGCATCATTCCCTCCAGGGAGTACAACAGTATATCCTGCTAAATTAATACCTATTATCCCTCCTTCTAGAGGTCATGGATATGACATCTATAAAGAATTGGGTGCTGATAGAGTTTTAGTTTATGCAAGATTTGATGATTCGACTAAAGATTTTCCAACTGATACAAAATTTTCTCAAGTTGGAATTGTAAAAAATCCAACAACATATACTAATAATAATACTATATTTACTGGTAATCAATATTCATCTTTAGGTGCACTTAAAATTGATCCTACTACATGGGATAGTACAGGACTTGTTATAGGAAGTAAAATAACACAAGTACTTACCACTGCTACTGGCAATGCTAAAGGTTATGTTACTTCTTATGATAAGCAAACTGGTGTTTTAAAGTATTATCAAGATAGATCATTATATTATCAAAATAGTGCTAACCATAATGATCAAACAGATTATATTGGAATTAGTAGTGAAGCTAAAGTATTGGGATTCGAATCTAGTACATCTAGTATTCAGTTTGTAGGATCCACTCCAGGTGATGCTAATGTCTCTATAGCATTTACTGGAAGCACAGTAACTGATGGTGATAAAGAAGTAGATCTTGGGGTATATTTCACAGGCGGTCTTGCCAATCCTGAGATAAATAAAACAACTGGCGATGTCATCTACATTGACAATCGAAAGGAAGTCACTAGAGATAGTAGACAAAAAGAAGACATCAAAATCGTCCTGGAATTTTAAAGTAACATGGCACAGAAAAAAGATTTAAATATCAGTCCTTATTATGATGATTTTGATCCGAGTAAGAATTTTTACAAAGTCTTATTTAAACCAGGATATCCAGTTCAAGCTAGAGAATTAACTAGTTTACAGTCAATTCTTCAAAATCAAATAGAAGATTTTGGATCCCATATGTTTAAAGAGGGATCTATTGTTATTCCAGGAGCAGCTACAATTGACCCTGGATATAATGCAGTAAAGTTAAATGCAACTCAATTTGGGATTGATATATCTCTTTATACTAGTCAATTAATTGGTAAAGTTGTAGAAGGTGAAACTACAGGTGTGGCAGCAACAGTTGATTTTGTTGCATTACCTGATGGTGGAGATGTAGAAGATTTAACAATATATGTAAAATATCAAAGTGCTGGTATATTTGATCCTACAAAGGTTACATTTGCTGATGGTGAAGCATTATTGGTAAAAGAGAATTTGACATATGGAAATACTACTATTAATGCAGGAACTGCAGTTGCAACTCTAATATCTAGTAATGCTACAGCTATTGGTTCTGCTGCTTCTGTTGATGATGGTGTTTATTTCATCAGAGGAACTTTTGTAAATGTAAATAAGCAAACTATAATTCTTGATCACTATACTAATAACCCTTCTTATAGAATCGGTCTAAAAGTTGATGAAGTAATAATAGGTGCTAAAGATGATCCTTCTTTATATGATAATGCTAAAGGATTCACTAATTATGCTGCACCAGGTGCTGATAGACTTAAGATTTCTTTAACTCTTACTAAAAAGTTACTTACTGATAAGAATGATACTGATTTTGTTGAGATAGCAAGAACTGATGATGGGGAAATTCAAAAAATTACCACAAAAACTCAGTATAATTTAATTAGAGATTATATTGCAGAAAGAACATACGAAGAATCTGGAAATTATTCTTTACAACCTTTTGATGTTAGTATTGTTAATTCATTAAATGATAGACTAGGTAATGGTGGATTGTATTATGCCACTCAAAAAACTGAAGATGGAAATACACCATCTGATGATTTAATGTGTGTTAAAGTTTCTGAAGGTGAAGCTTACGTAAAAGGATATGATGTAACAATAGATGGTACTAATGTTATAGATGTAGAGAAACCAAGAGATACCAAAAAAATTGATGCAGGAAGTGTTCCTTTCTCTATGGGGAATAAGTTAACCATTACTAATCTTGGTGGTCAACCACAATATAGAAATGTTGTTCAATTATATGGTGAATTGCAACAACAAATTGATCATGTGGGAATTATAGGAGAAGCAAGAGTATATTCTGTTAATCCCAGAACATATCAATCTAGTGGAGATGCAACTACTTGGGATTTACGTCTTTATGATGTTCAGACATATGATAGAATTGCATTAAACGAGAGTTTACCAAGTTCTGGAATTACTACTGGATATCGTGTAAAAGGTTTAAGAAGTGGTGCTGAAGGTTATTCTGCTTCTCATGGAACAACAGCTACTTCATTAGGTTTAAATAGTGGAACTAATTGGGTAAATATTTCTCCTACTTCAGGAAGATTTGTTAAGGGTGAACAAATTAGTATTAATGGTATTTCTACATCAAGATCGATTACAGAAGTTGTTTCATATAGTCCTAGAGATGTTAAATCTGTTAAACAAACTGCAGTAAGTCCATATGTGCAAAATTTTGTAGCAGATTCTGTTTTAACTTCTGTTTCTTTTCCTAGTCAAATATCAGAAGGAGATATAACTGGTGGTAATACAATTAAAAGTCCTGGAAAAATATTTACTAATGTTAAAAAAGGTGATGTAATAAGATATCAACATGCAACTACTGATGACGTTAGTTATAATGTAGTATCATCTATTAATGATGGTGGTAAAAATTTAACTCTTACTGCTATTAATGATGTTCCTGGAGTATATGATGGATCTGTTAATAATGGTAATAATAGATCTATAAGTCTTGCTTATTCATCCATGGATTCTAATAATATTGGTTTATATGGAGTTCTTCCAGAACCAAATATTTCTTCCGTAGATTTTTCTAGCTCTACTCTAAATGTTTCTGCACAAATAACAGGACAATCTATATCTGGATTTGGTGCTACTGTTTCTATAAGTAATGTAGAAGATGGTAGCGGTGTAGCTATATCAACTGCATTTTTTGAACCATATACTGTTAGTAAGTATTCGGTTCATTTTGGTAGTACTGCTGGTTTTGCCACAGTAACTTCTGATAGAGTAGAGTTATTAAGTGGAAGTTCTTCTTTAAGTTTCTCTGGATTAGAGGCTTCAGGTGGTGCAGATGCTAATACTGTAATTAGTGTAACTGCAGAGAAGCAAGGAATACAAAGTAAAATAAAGCAATATCAAAGAAGTCAATTTGTTACTGTAGATCAATCAAGTAATGCAGGATCTGGTAGTTCTATTGCAAATCTTAATGATGGATTGACATATAATAGTACTGCTTATGGATTAAGAGTTCAGGATGAAGAAATATCTCTAAATGTTCCTGATGTTTCTAGAGTATTGGCAGTCTATGAATCTGTTGATACATCTGCACCTACTTTTGATGTTATAGAATTTGCTTCAGCTGCAAATGTTTTAGATAATGCAATAATTGGAGAAAATATTGCAGGACAAACCTCTGGTACTATTGCAAGAATAGTAACAAATAATGGTTCAACACCTTCATCTGGTGGAAATAATAGATTGGGTGTAGTGTATGTTAACGATAGTGTATTTGAATCTGGTGAAGAAGTTATATTTAATGAATCAAATATTCAAACTACTATTGAGAATATTAATTCACAACCCAATGATGGTCAATATCATGATGTTACAAATTCTTTCTATCTAGATAAAGGTCAGAGAGAGCAATATTATGATTATTCAAGAATTGTTAGAAGATCTAATTCTTATATACCATCTAGGCAATTATTAATTGTATGTGATTACTATGATGTTGCTGTTGATGATACTGGAGATGTATTCTCGGTATTAAGTTATGGTGGAGATAGGTATACGGATGATATCCCATTAATTGGTTATGGTCAAATACGAGCAACTGATACTTTAGATTTTAGACCAAGAGTTTCTAAATTTACTGCTACCGATTCCTCACCATTTTCATTCGCTAGTAGAACTACTGGATTTGGAAATGCTCCTAAATTTATAGTAGCACCTGATGAAAATACTTTATTAGGGTATGAATATTATCTTGGTAGAATTGATAAGTTATACTTGGATGTAGCTGGAAAATTAAATTTAGTAAAGGGTCAACCTGCCAAGCATCCAATTCCTTCAGCTAATAATAACGATTCTATGTTATTGGCTGATATTATATTGCCACCATATCTCTATAATACAAGAGATGCTCAAATAACTCTCGCTGATAATAGAAGATATACAATGCGTGATATTGGAGTTCTTGAAGATAGAATTGAATCTTTGGAGTCAGTAACTACTTTATCTTTACTTGAAGTTGGCACTGAAGCATTAAGTATACAAGATGCTTATGGTAGAGATCGATTCAAGAGTGGATTTTTTGTAGATAGTTTTGCTAATGATAATTTTATAGATTTAAGTCAGTCTAGTGTCACTGTTGATGCAGATGAAAAGTTAATTAGACCACTTGTTTCTAGGAATAGTCTTGACAGTTTACTTTTACCATCTACAAGTACTATTGATGAGCAATTAGATTATGGAACAAATTACCCTCTATATGATCCAAATGTCCAAAAAACTGGAGAATCGGTTACTTTAAAATACGATGAAGTTCCATGGGTTTCTCAGTCTTTTGCCACAGGACAAGAAAATGTTAACCCATTTCATGTTGTTTCTTTTACATCAGGAACTATTACATTAACTCCAGATTCTGATAGTTGGATTAGAACTATACAAAATCAAGAAGGTGACGAAGAAAGAGCTATTCGACGTAGAATTAGTGATCTCAATGCATCATCTGTTAGATGGAGAAGAAAATATGGATCTTCTATAGCTCATTTAGATTTACGGCATATAGCTGATCATGATTTTGATGCTCTTGTCAATAGAATATATAATTCTAATTTAAATGTTGGAAGTGCTGTACAAACTAATAATCAGAATGTATCGTATACGGTTAGATCTGCTGGTGCTGGTCGTTTAGATGTATATACAGTTCGTAATAGATCAATTACTGTAAGACAGGGCGTTATATTTACTGGTGATGATGGGTTGATGAGATCCAGAAATACTGCATTTACTGCAACTGGATTAAGACCTTATCAAAGGCATTATCAATTCCTTGATGGAAATGGTGATGTATGGGTTATTCCAAAGTTACTTGAAATTGCAAGTGATAAACTTAAAGAAAATTATGGTTCTTCTACTGCTTTTGAAGTTGGAGAAGAAGTTAAGGGATATATTCAAACAAATTTTAGTGGTGGATTTGGACCAACACAGATCTTCTCAGCAAGAGTTTGCACCTCTAATCATAAAGAAGGACCTTTTGCAAATCCTACTAAAATATATACGGATAATCCATATGCACCTAATGAAAATATTCAGGCAAATTATACAAGTACTTCAAAGATATTGAATATTGATATTATTGCATTATCCCAAGAAGCACAAGGTAAGTATAGTGGTTATGTCACTACTACTACACGATTGGTTGGACAAAGCAGTGGAGCTATTGCTTATGTCAAGGATATAAGATTGATACCTGATGGTTCGGGAGAAGTTCAAGGTGCGTTCTTCCTTAATGATCCCCATACCAGTCCACCACCACAAGTTACAATTGAAACTGGATCAAAAACTTATAAACTTACAAGTAGTTCTGAGAATGCACAACCTGCTGTTGGAAGTAATTTAATTTCATCAGCAACTGCTAGGTATAGAGCCGTTGGTACTCTCAGGGTAGAGGGTTCTATGATTCAAATTACAGATCAAGATGTAACCATATTAGATTATTGGGATCCTTTAGCACAGTCTTTCTCAGTTGGTGCAAATATAGAAGCACCAGATTCTAGTGGATCTTTGGGTGATGATGATAATGGTATATTCTTAACATCTGTAGATTTGTTCTTTGCAAATAAAGATTCTGGTAGTAAAACAGTCACAGTTCAAATTAGAACTATGGAATTGGGAACTCCTACAAGAACTAGAATTGGTAAAGGTGTAACTTTAACTCCAGATGAGATTACAACTTCAACTGATGGATCAGTTGCAACAAACGTTAAATTCCCAGAACCAATTTATCTTCCACCTGGTCAAGAATATGCAGTTGTTCTTCTTGCTCCAACAAGTGATCAATTTGAGGTGTATACTGCCAAAATGGGTGAACCTACTTTAGCATCTCAGAATCTTCCTAATGCATCTTCTGTCATTTATTCTCAGCAATGGGCTCTTGGTAGTTTATTCAAATCCCAGAATGGTTCGATTTGGACACCAAGTCAACTTCAAGATATGAAGTTGAATTTATATAAAGCAAAATTTGTATCTAGTGGTACTGCTTTCTTTGCAAATCCTACTTTAAATTCTAGCAATGGTTTTGGTGCTAAACTTGGATCAAATCCAATTCTAACATTACCAAAAAATGGAAAGATTGGAATTACTACAATTTATGCTGGAATTTCAACATTTAGTCCAGGAACCATTATTAATGGATCTACCAATAATGCAGTAACAGCATCAATTAGTGGAGTTGGATGCTCTGCACAATATGTTGGAGTTGTTACAGGTGGATCTGATTATGCTGCTGCAACTGATGTTGCAACATATGCACTTACTGGAAGGGGTGAAGGATTTAAGTGCACTATTAGTGTAGGTGCAGGTGGTAATATTACAGGAATAACAACTACTGACCATGGAAATGGATATCAGGTTGGTGATATTGTTGGTATCGTAACTTCTGTTTCAGCTGGTGGATCAGGTAGAGGTTCTGGTGCGTTATTGACAATTACGGCTAATAGTTCAGGAGTTGATACTTTATTCTTGGATAATATAAAAGGAACTTCTGGTAATGGATCCTTTAAAGATGGACAAGCATTTAGATATACTGATGGTGGTGGAAATATCCAAACAGTCGTTGGTACAACTCTACGTGGAGATTTGGTAGAAGATGGTACACCATTTGATGGAAAGCATATCTATATTTCTCAATTTGACCATGGAATGTATGCAACCAATAATAAATTAAAAGTTGTTGATGTTAGATCAAATGACAAATTTACAAATTTGGGTGTGGCATTGACAACAACAGAAGCAAGTACTATTAGTGTGGCATCTACTTCAGGATTTGCAACATTTGAAGGTATTGCCGTTGAATCTTTAAATCCTGGATATGTAAGAATTGATGATGAAATTATTGGTTATAGTTCTGTCGGTGAAGGAGTTTTAAATATTGCTGCTAGTGGAAGAGGTATTGATTCAACTCAAATTATACCTCATGACGCAGGATCTTATGTGGAGAAGTATGAACTTAATGGAGTTTCTTTAAGAAGAATAAACAGAGAACATACTATATCAAGTTATAATATAGAATTTGATAGTTATTATATTGAAATAGATAGAAGTGCAACTGGACCAGGTAGAGATAGATCTGTTGATGTTGCAGATAAACCACAATTATCATTCAATAATCAAGCATTCTTGGGTGGTGATAATGCTAGTATTACTAGGAATATACAGTATGATGCAGTGGTTCCAAGTTATAATTTACGCACACCATCAAGTGCTACTAATGCAACAGCATCAATTAGAACTGTAAGTGGAACTAGTATTGGTGGAAATGAAACTTCATTCTTAGATCAAGGATTTGAACCAGTTCAATTAAATACTGCAAATGAATTATCTACACCAAGAATCGTATGTTCTGAGGTTAATGAAAATGAGTATTTAAATAATATTGATAGGAATAAATCATTTACTACTGCAATAGAATTTAAAACTACTGATGAAAGTGTTTCTCCAGTAATTCGTTTAAGACAGGCTCAGACAGAATTTAGAGGTAATAGGTTAAACAATCCTGTTTCTGATTATGCACGTAATGAGTTAGTAAAAACTTCTTTATATGATCCTCATACTTCAGTTTATGTTTCAAAGTTAATAAGTTTGGAAAAACCTGCAGATGGATTAAAAGTTATTCTTTCTGCCAACAGGCCTCCTTCATCTGATTTTAGAGTTCTATATTCTTTGGTTAGAAAAGATTCTAGTGGAATTGATGACAGATATACATTATTCCCTGGATATGACAATCTAAGAGATATTGATGCTGATGGTTTTGGTGATGAGGTAATAGATCCTGCTAATAATAGTGGATTGCCAGATACGTATGTTGATGGTAGTGTTGCTGGAGAATTTTTAGAATATCAGTTTACAGCAAATGATATTGGTGAATTTACAGGATATAAGATTAAGATTGTAATGTCTGGAACTAATCAGGCACAAGAACCAAGAATAACTGATTTAAGAACAATTGCATTGAAGTAATGAAGAGGGTTCAAGGGCACTCACATTTGTATCGTGATGAAAATACAGGAGCTATTATTAATACTAATAGTTCTCAGTATAAGCAAAGATTGAAATCTTTATCTGTTACTAAATCTGATAAAGATGAATTAAATAGACTTAGAGAAGAAATTGATGAATTGAAACTTCTCCTTACAAAGTTGACAGATAATGCGATTAGATAATGCCTAAATAGGATTATAGAGATTCTGTGAGAATACATGGCTGCAGTCTATACAAGTAATTTAGTAATAAACACAGGGAGTTCTTTTTCTCAGACTTTTACATTAGAGGGAAGTGATGATTCAGCATTTGATTTGTCTGGATATACTGTTACATCTCAAATGAGAAAGTGGAGAGGAGCCGCAACTGCTACTGATTTTACCACGGCTATTCCTACTCCTGCCACACAGGGAAAAGTTCTTCTTAGTTTAACTGCCACAGAAACTGCGGCATTGACTCCAGGTAGGCATGTATATGATGTATTAATTACACAAGGTGCTACAAAAGAATTAGTAGTTGAAGGTTCTGTTCTTATACGGGAAGGGGTAACCAGATAATGCCAGATATTAAAGTCAGAGTTGGTCAACAAAATGCGGTAAAAGTAGTTGCTAGTGCTTTTGGTGGATCGCTTACGGCTGAAAATGCGGTAAATGCAACAAATGTTCTTGGGGGTATTGCTTCAGTAACTCAATTGGACGTAAGTCCTGGTATTTCTACATTTGCTGGTGCAGTAGGATTAAGTTCTAATTTATATGTTGCTGGAATATCTACGTTTGCTGCTAATGGGGGTATAACCACTACTGGTGGAGATCTTTATGTTGGTGGTGATCTATTTGTTTTAGATGATATAACACTTGATGAGGTTAATTTACGTAATCTTAATGTAACTGGTATTTCTACTCTTGGTATTACATCAGCAACTTGGTTAGAAGCACAGCAATTAAATGTAACTGGTGTTTCTACATTTGTTGGATTATCAACATTTAGTGGTGATGTAGTTTTCCAGGGTGCAATTGCAGCTCAGAATATGACCTGGGATGCTTCTGAAAATGATTTAGAGT
>CEVZ01012655.1_pt1 | contig 19888 bp, 16 predicted proteins | sample 361371 | NCBI WGS metagenome assembly CEVZ01 (sample SAMEA2620217, study PRJEB7988) | marine metagenome | isolation source: saline water (ENVO:00002010), including
CGTGGGATTTTTCCCTCGCGAGTTCAAATCTCGCCCTCGGCGCCATTTATTCCTCTAGTTCGGCAATTATCGCTACTGAAGACGATTGTATTATTCAATGTCAGTGTCCTCAGGGCAATATGGATAAGGGGGCGGGAGGCAGTCCTGCAGATTCCGGATCAAATGCCATGGCTAGACTAAGCGACTTCCCGAAAGGGAGTTTTTTCTCCAAAATGAATCAAAGACTTGCAGGATTGGATTCATTAGTGGCAGAGATAAGGTATGATATATACCTAGTTTGGAGGTTCTGGGGCCCCAAGGAAGTCTCCATGGTCGTGCTGTGTTTCTTTGGATACCTATTTGGAACCTGGGATTTTGGTATTGGTGAGCTTTCTAGTGGAGGCGATTACAATAGATGGGGGGTGATTGGGGGGGCCGAAAGCGGATTTCTACACACCAAAGACTTGTCACTAATTCTTTCCCTGCTGTCATTGATTTGCTGGGGCCTTTTCATTGGAATGCTATGGACTAGTTATCCGATAATGAGGGAGAACATGATTTACCTCGTGATTGGAATGGCTTTCATTCAGTTTGGGTACATCAAGGCCCATGCAGAGAGTCCCGATTTCCCCTTTGGAGCCGGGGTCTCAGATTGGATTTGGGTTCTTGTGGTGAATCTAGTGATGTTCTTCCTGTCCGTATTTGTAGTTAGGAAAGCGGTGGTTGAGACGAGGGATGTGCACGTTCAGCATAGGCATTTCCATCCCGATCCTAGAGTAATCGAAAGGGCCTGGAAGGACCATAGGTTGGGGGCATGGAGTTTTGGAATTGGTGCATGGATTTTCCTTCTAAATGCCAGTGTTTGGAGTAGTACACATTCGGTTGCTCCTAGTCCTGGAAATCTAGAGTTTAGCTATTCACTAGTACTGGTTCACTTCATTACTGGGATGGTAGCATCATTGCTTCTTCTTGCAATTGTTTGGTTCCCAGAGTTCATGCTAGGAGGATCGGGCGTTAGGATACAATCATCCAGAGCTAGGGAAGTAGCTGGTGAATCTGTATTGAAAAAGAGAGTTGAGCAGGGCAAGTGCCCCGTATGCAACCAAGAGACGGCGGTAACAAAGGGAGATTCAGGGGGTGTGACTGTGCCATGTACTAGCGATGGGTGCATGGGCAAGGGTGCGCCGGGATCTAAATGCGAGAAGTGCGAAACCATGATTCCATCCAGGATAGTCTGCCCCAATTGTGGTTCAAATACCCCAGTTGGGAGTCATTTCGGAAGGGTTGAGGTTTGGTGATTGAAGCTACTCCCCCACCCGAAGGAGATTCGTCGGGATTTGTAGAAGATGCCGGGAGACAAGATGCGTTCGGAACGGTTCTAGCAGTTACCCTTTCTCTACTAATTGTCCTAGCTTCTTCCATGGCCATTCTGTATGTCTGGAAGGGCGAGGACGGATTCATCATCTCAGGACCCTCGACAGCTCTCAAATCCTGGGAGTGGGAGTACAGGGGGATAATCGGGGCTAACAACGAAACTATCTCTGGATTGGACGGGAGTGGCGTGGTAGTTTGTGTCGTTGACTCTGGAATCGACTTGAGCCATCCTGACTTGAGAGGAGTGGTTCTAGGTGGATGGATGGATGCGATCAATGGCCAAGCAGACCCTTACGATGACGAGGGTCATGGAACTGCAATGTCTGGAATCATTGTTGCTGACGGGGGACTCAATGGCATAGCGAAAGGAGTGGAGCTTCTAGTTGCAAAAGCGATAAACGAGACTGGAGTTGGTAGTGATGAGGGCGTTTCACAATCTGTGGACTGGTGCGTCCAACGAGGGGCCGATATCATTTCTCTGAGCCTAGGAGGGGCTCAGGGATTCGGTTCCGGACTTTTTACCACGGACCAGCTAGAGCAATCCGTGGAGGATGCAATGGATAACGGAGTTTTCGTGATTGCCTCGGCGGGTAATGATGGTCAGGATGACGATGGCGATGTTGGATCGCCGGGTTCTGTGGAGGATGTAATTTGCGTTGGCGGCGTTACTCGGACTGGATCAATTTGGTCGGGGAGCTCAAAGGGAGACAACAATGGGAGGATTTGGCCCAACCCGATTCTACCAAGGAGCGACCCTGACATGAAGCCTGAGGTAGTAGCTCCTGGGCATGAGGTCCCAGTACTTATGGCAGGTGGAACTGGAAATTCGGAATGGTGGGGTTGGTCTAGTGGAACTTCAGCATCTACTGCCTGGGTAAGTGGCGCTCTTGCCTTGCTCCTTCAACAGAACCCTGAGCTACAAAGGGAGGGTTCCGATGGAAGGCAGTCAATCGAGGCCGTGAAAGACGCTTTGATGCAGGGATCAGATATGGCAGAGGGTCAGAGCGAACATGATGATCACTATGGTTATGGGCTAATTAGAGTAGACTTGCTAATTGATCAATTCTCAGCCTAGTGGCTATCACTGGCTCTTCAATAGGGCTACCAGAGTCCCCCCCGAAAGTTCTGCAAAGCCGAGAGAGTGGCTTTGGTTAACTGACTTTACTAGATCGATCCAATCGTTGAATGATTGGACCTTTATCTGGGCCGGAGTGGCTTCGCCTGCCGGGTCGATTTCTCCCACGTCCCCTGTAGGAACTGTCGGCTCTAGGAGAATTACAATACCCCCAGGAGCCACCAAGTCGAATGCAGAAGAAGCAGCGGCTACCCTATCTTCCTCAGGAAGATCTACAACGATCAAATCGATTGGCATGGGAAGTACCGAGTCCAAAGCGGACTCCGGTAGAGAAATGTTTGAAGCCTTGGAGGAGGAAGTCTCTGCGAATACCTCTTGCCACCCTCTGGAGATAACCTGTGCCCAGTCAGCTGCATCGAACCTCCTAATCAAACGATCTATGATTACTCCAAACCTAGTTCCGGGTTCGATTATCCTGAATGACGAGGGCCTTCTTCCTCTTTCCCCCCCTATCTCCTGATCTGAGCACCAAAGATCGAACAGCCATGCAGAAAGATGCCCTATTCCACCTCCAACAACTACTGCATTACTAGGGGAAATCCTGGAGCATACGTCCCTAATTCTTGCTCTTACAGAACGGGGGAGCAAGGGCATATCCATGTGTAGCATCTGCTCTCCGATACTGGAGGCAATGTCCGGCTCACCTTGGTCCCTATCTTCGTCTTGTGAGAGTAGCTTCCTCATCACATCGGCCTCAGACATTTGAGGAAGTCCTGCGAAACCGTCACTCTCCACGATTCACTCGATGTAGTCCTGCTCTTCAAACATCGCACTAGGATGGGTTGAATACTTGTCTGGAAGGCGGACATGTGTGGAAGGAGCCGGAGTTGAGTCGCCCGTGGCTAATTGCCCGGCATGCGAAGACCTGGTGGAGCATGAGGAAATCAAGAGAGTTAGCAAAGGCAAGGGGGAGGACGTTCTCGCTAGGTGCTTGGTGTGTGGAAACGTGCATACCATTCTCATTAGGCCTCCAAAGCTCGTTCTAGTGAAAACTACACTATCCGACGGCAGGGATAGTCAGAGTGCAGAAATCGAGTCTGACGAGGACGAGAAGATTTCGGTCGGAGACATGTTCGAGCACGAAGGTGTGACGTGGAGAGTTACTAGGATGGATAGTGTTGAGTCCAAGGGTGCAAGCAATTTGGTTGCATCAGAAATCTCTTCAATGTGGGCAACTAGGTCAGACAAGACGGTGGTTGGAGTAACTATGACTGATGGAGAATTCAGTGAGTCTAGCAAGATCGAGTGCTCTCCCGACAAAGTTTTCTCATGCGGCAGCATAATGGAATTAGAAGATGGAAAATGGAGGATCAGGGCAATTCATACAGGAAACGGGAGGACCTTGACCGGCAGCAGGAATGCTAGTGAGATTCGCAGGATTTACTTGCACCCCCCGAAGAAAAGATACTGATTCGGATTGGCGGAGATGGTTTTTTCCTATCTTCGGTTCGTCCATGGCATCAATAGAGATCTTGTTACGTGGACTGCCACGTCTGGGTTCTCCCTTAGCCTGCGCATCCCATACTCGTACCACTTGGTGCCATAAGGCAAGTAAATCCTAGTCCTATGGCCCTGCTTAGCTAGTCTCCTCCTTATATTTCCCCTCACACCCAAGAGGAACTGAAACTCATATCCATTTCCTTTTCCTTGGGATCTCGAGACTTGGGATTCATGTCTGGGATCCTCTATGCTAGGTCCCATTCCTCTGGAATCTAGAGCCTCCAGAGAGTGTTCGATTATTGGCAGGTCATGAGAAGCTATTGCAGTATATGCTCCTGAATCTAACATAGAGTCGATGGCACTGTTGGTTGCATTGACTATGTCCCAGTAACTTGTATGTGCAATCTCTGGAGGTTCTAGGTATATTCCCTTGCAAATCCTGAAATCCGCTTGATTGCCGGTAAACTGGCAGTAGTCAGAAATGTCTTCTGGAGTTCTATGCATCCTTCCCTGCAGGACAACTCCTACGTTATAGAGGCCCATTGAATGCATGGCCTTTGCAGCATCAATAGTTGCTTGAGTCGCCCTATGGTCCTCCATGTCTAGACGAACGAAGGTCTGACTTTCTGAGGCCTTTCTGACAATTCTCTCTATGCTCCCATGTGCTGCTTCCTTGTCTATCAGTAGCCCTAGTGCAGTGGGCTTAATCGAAATATTTGCATCTAAACCCCTCTCCGCAATTGATTCTAGAACCCTCTCGTACTCATCGATAAACCAAGTTGACTCCTCTAGAGATTGAATCTCCTCGCCTAGTACATCAACAGTAAAGCAAGCTCCTTCAGAGGACATCTTCTCCATCAAATCAAGCGCTTGAGGGAGGTTCTCTCCGGCCATGTACCTCTTGGCCACCCAACGAACTACGAATCGCGGGGCGAATGGCAAGAAGGCGACAATGGTTCGCCCAAAGATTCCCACAGCCCCCACACATGTGTCAGACCCTTGACAATTACGGGAGGGGGATTTGCTTGCCCCTCAAGACAGGCACCCCTAGATCGGATAGTAAAGACTCCAAGGCTTGCCTCTGCCAAGACTTGAACGACTTCCTGTCCAAGTGTGCAAATACATCTCCCCCCGGGAAAGCAATTCGAGTGGATTCCACTGCAGTTGTGACTGAGTGAATCCAGGGGCCTTGAGGGATTAAGCCGCTACCCTGCTCTTCGAATATTATTGCGTAATTTGCCAATATGTGCCCCACCCAAACGTCATTCTCCGAGATTACGGCCTTGTGCCTAGGGGCGTAGTGTCCACCTCCGAGTCCTACCATCACCCTTCCTGAGCTTCTCCAAGAATCCGGGCAATTTCCTGAAAGGCCCAGAGAGTCCGAAATTGCCTCTGCCCAAACTCTGGCTGCCCTTGGGTCTTCCCACTGCTCCTTAGTTGATCCAATCTCAATGTACAGAGTCGGCCTTTCCAGCAAAGGGCCATGGTGCGTGGCCTCCAGAGTAATGTCGTAATCGTCGTCTAATTTGTGATCGATTGCTATTTCCCTCATTTTCCTGAAAAGGCCGCCGAATCTTGGAGATGGCGGGACTGCAGTTCCAGTTATTCCTCCCGACCTGGCTCTTTTTCCGTGTGGAAATTCGCCGGGGACACCTATGGCGTGCAGGGTCAAGGCTGGAGTCCCCGAGGCGGATACGTGCCTAGACAATACTAGGACCTCATCAACTCTGAAATTGGTGATGCCTTCATGCTTGATGTCTATCCCGTCTGCCCAAATATGTAGCTCATCGATCAATAACAATTGAGCAATTCCGCTGGAGTGCTCAATTACTTGCCCATGCACCATCTCCTTGGCCTCCCCCCATCCATCAAATCTCATTACCGCAGATAGAAGATTCATAGATGCTGAGTCTTCCCTCGATGCAAGAATCAATGTGCCCATGGAATGTGATAGCGGTTCTGGCTTCAATGTTCTCGGGCACTCATTCAAAACATGGCCTTCATTCGGCAGCCATGGGTCGTAGCCAGCTTGACTTCGCCCCTTGCAGAATAGACAAAGGGTCAACTTCGCATGTTGTAGCAGGAACCCAGGGGGAGCTTGTCTTAGTGGACTCGGAAGGAGCGATTCTAATGCCACAGACTACGCCATTTCCAGCCCCAACCATAGACGGTCTAGTAATGGGCAACAAATGGTTCGGAATCTGGATGGATAGGGAATTGGGGCAGGCGATTATGGGTTCCCTACCTTTGGATTTAGAATGGTCCGATGGCCCGACTAGAGAGGACCTCAGGATGTCGATGAATGGAGATTCAGAGGAAGTAGTTCCATCGAACTCAATCTGGAATAAGATCCTAGATTCGGAGCCGATGAAAATTGGAAGATTCGAGGAAAGAGTTGTTTTCTGTACTATTTCTGGGACTTACATGATTGACTCCGATGCAGGCCTGGTCTGGGGTAGCCTCCCCCCTAGGTGGCCTGAAATCTCAGATTTGGGGATGATGGACAACGTAGTTGGAGTTGTTCCATTCGAAGGCAGTTTAGCGATTTGGTCACAGGCAGGAGGGATATCCGTAGTTGATCCGGTAGATGGGACGGAGCTTTATTCTAGAGTGATTGATTTTGGAGATAAGATCTCTGGCACGATATATTCTGAAGATGGTGGATGGTTTGTTATGCTCCATGGTGGTTCAGTGGCTGTAATGGAAAAAATTGAGGGCGAGTTTTCCCGGTTCAGGACATTTGGCCCGGTATTTGACGCCGAGTTTGCTGATGGGAGCTGGAATTGGACAGGATGGAGGCACGATGGTAGAATGGCCGATGGCATTTTATCATGTAAAGAAAGAAACGAAATAGGCGTTGCTTTGATCCGTGATTTGGTCCTAACGAACGAAGGAAAGTGGAGTGACTTTCGGGCTATTCGGAACCCTTGATGGTGAGTCCGCACTTTCCGCAAACCTTCCTGTCGCTGTGCTCGCCCAAGAAGACGCCGGGGCCACAGTTGGGGCACTCAGTTCCCTTTCTGACTAGTTCTCCTTCCTCAATGGAGTACTTCGAGTGCTTAGAATTTGGATTGGGGCCGTCTCCCATCAGCTTTCACCTTCCTCTTCTGGAATTTCTGCTTCCTCTGTTTCTTGAGGCGACTCAGTAGATTCATTTTCTTCGGTATTTTCTTCCAACTTGTGCCTCTCTGAGACGTAATTGGGCTCAATAGATGCCGAATCCTCTGCCCCATACACCAAAGCGAGACCGGTTGTCCGTGACATTCCAAACCTAGTATTCACATTCTTCACGAAAACGAGTTTCTTGTCCGAGCCTGGCTCTGATTTAGCGGATGCCTCGATCATCTCGGCAAGGGATGGTGTAGGTTTTCCTGGATGGTCCCAAACGAACGAAAGCTCGACCCTGTCAAGCAGTGGATTCTCCTTTCTCTCAACTATCTCCAAAATACCTTCACCTACCTGATGTTTACCTTCAATGCGTAGCTTCCAGGCCTTGTTATGTTGAGCCTCTTCGCCACTTCAGATCTATCGGGATGCATTACCACAACAAAACCCTGCCAATCAGTAGTTACGGGGGCGCTAGGGCAGTGCATGCACTGCGCTGGATCTGTCTTCTTCTCTGGTTCGGGAAGAATCATGTTGCACTCTCCGCAAGCGAAGGGTTGCTTGGCCATTCTAATCTTCCTCCCCAATCCATTCGAATGACCCTAGGCCGTCCATTTTGCAGTTTAGTCCGATTTTGCTAGACCGGGGGTCATTATGATTTATCGACTTGGAGACTATTCTTGATCTTACGAATGAGCCCTCTCCTAGGTTCCTCCCGCTCTGAGACCCCTCTATCCTCTTAATTCCTAGATTAACTTGTATGGGTTCATCCAGAATTTGTGACTTGTGCAGTAGGGCCTCCATCGGCCCAATTCTAACGAAAGCACCGTACTCGGAAACCTCAGACACAGCCCCGTCGACAACCTCGTTATTTTCCATCGTAAAAACAAGGGCCTTGAATCTGACGTTCTGGTATATTGCCCCGTCGCCATGGATTATCTTGCCCCTTCCAACTGCTTCGTGATCAAATGTTAGGAGTGTGAAGTTCTCGTACTCATCGAATCTGCATTCGAAAGCATCGTGAGCTAGTTCATCGATGTGGTCCTCAAGTCTACGCCCCCTCCTGATGTACTCTGCGGGAATTCTGATAGTGTCCTCTCTTGTCTCTAAGGTGTACATCCTTCTTACCTCCAGCGGACCTTCCCGAAGCCGGACGGAGGTGGGAGTCGCCTCCCGTCCCTCATCGGCCATGCCTCTGGAGGAGAGGTCCGTTCGACCCGGCGACCCGCCTCTCCTGTATAAGCACAACGGATTGTAACGAATCCCCGGCGGTTTGATTTAACGGGCAGACCGTAGGTCTGAATGTGGGTTTCGTGCGAATGTTCAAGTGGATTCGGGATCGCATCTTCATTTCTGATGGTGGCGACAAGCTCGCAGAGATCCTCCCGGCGCAAGGCGATTTGCATATTTACAATCGCCATGATGGTCTCGATTCCAATCTCTTCAACATTGGAAACTAATTGGCAAGAAATCCCACTAGTGGAGGGATTTGAAAATAGAATGCTCACTCAAGAAAATTCGGGAGAGGTATGGGCTGATGGTGGACAGCCTTGGCCGCAGTTTGGTAGGACGGCGACAAGAATCGGTGATTTACCGATACATGGCCCAGATGGAGGTGCGGGTACAGGAGACCCGTCCAACTCGAGTTCCCTCATGTCAATTGTTGAGCCTTCCATAAACTGGGTCTACGGGACATACTCGATAGGAAATGATGCTCTTTCGACTCCAATTGTGGACATGGGGGATTCGATTGAGATAGGCCCTGGTGCCCAGCAGAGATGCGGGGATGGTTCGCTGTTCACTGTGATAGTCCAAACAGAGGATGTTTCCGGCAATGACCACAGTATTCTGAAGATGATTGAGGGAGAATACTCGGAGCTCGCATGGAAGGTTGATCTTGGCGAGACCGAGACTGTGAAGTCGGCCCCCGTGGTAGTTGATATTGACGAAGATGGAAGTCCCGAGATCGTTGTAGTTTTTGATGCGGGGGGGTCCATGAATGTCGAAGTCTGGTCTCCGAGGCTTTCGTGCTCGGTAACGGGATGGTCGGCTTCGGGGCATTCTGACGAGATGCTATGGTCCTGGGAAGACGAAGACCTGATGATAAGTAGCGATGAGGGGCCTTACACTAGTGGACTATTCGGTGGACACAAGCCGACCACGCAGCCCCTTCTTGCTGACCTAGATCTGGATGGTGATGCGGAGCTGGTTATAGCGGCCATTGATGAGATTTCCGAGGACCCTGTTGTCCTGGCAATACCGCTGCAGACCAATGGAGCTCCCAATTCTCTATGGCAGGTTTCTCTGAGCAAAGGGAGTCATCCATCCGATCCGGCATTTGCTCAAATTGATGAGAATACAGGATATGTTGTTCTGACCACAATAGAAGCCCAGAACGGAAATATGTGGGCATGGAAGATTGACTCGTCTACAGGGAGTTCGATCTGGCAGAATGGGCTCGATCTGAACAACTTGGATGGCGATACAAACGTACCTCACGTTAGGCTTCCCGGGCCGGTGGTGGCCAATCTGGATTCAGATTCCGATCCGGAGTTAATTTTGACCATTCCAACAGACGTCGATGGTTCAAGCGCCGTTGATGGTGCTGAGTTCAGGGGTATCGAAATCTCCGATGGAACGCAGCTTTGGGAGTTCGAAGCCACAAACGGGTTTGCCGACGCACCCCCTACTGCAATAGACACGGATGGAGATGGAGATCACGACAGAGTTTGCTGGGTTACTTGGTGGCAAACAAGCACCGACAGGCAAGGGGCAGCGGGATGTCATGACGTAGAGAGTCCTGTACCCAATGAAGAATGGACCCAGGATCTCGAGCAAAGCAGTGGCACTCCAAATGACGAGATTGCTGTCTCATCGCCAACCTGGATGGATATTGACTCTTTGGACGAACCAGAGCTACTCGTCCCCTATGGGAGATCGCTCTGGGCTTTCGAAGGATCTTCGGGAACGCCTGCAGGAATAAACCAACAGTGGTCCGACGAAGTAGAGTTGGACCACAGAACATGGTCCTCCGCAAGCCTAGCTGACATTGATGGGGATGCAACGATAGATCTGGTTCTGGGCAGCATGGTGGTCTCCATGGCAATGGCCGATGTCAGGCCCCTGACTGACGGGAGGGGGGTCGAGTTCAACCCAAGCGCACCCGACCCGGGGGAAGAAGTGACCATTACGGCTTACTTAGAGAACGCTGGAACTGCAATCACGGACGATATTGTCGATGTGGCCCTATTTGCCAATGGAGAGAAAATAGGTGGCACTGGAATTTCCTCCCTAGATCCCGTTGAGCCGAGTGGTACTGGGTCTTTCGCATCATTCAGCGTTGAATGGAGCGGGGGACTGGGGGATCATCAGTTCGAACTAGTAATTGACCCGAACCAAAACCTCACTCAGACTAGATTTGACAATGATGTCCAAACAAGAACCCTGTCAATAGTACCACCCTACAATGCATCATTCGAGATCCCCACTGATCCGATCAGAGTAGATCCCGGTAGCAGTAGCCAATCCTCTTTCGATGTCAGATCCACCGGGAGGCTTGCCGGAACATGGACCCTCGGCGTCGATGACTCTAGCCTTCCACCGGGTTGGTCTTGGGAGGACATCACTCCTGGTGGAATCGTGTCAGTGGAAATCGCAGCCGGTTCAATTTGGTCACCAGAACTTAGGATCTCAGCCCCGGCGGATGCTTTGGGATCCGACTCAGGATTCCTTGGCCTAACTTTGTCCCATGATGATGGTGACGCTCAGATCTCAGCAAACCTGCCGATTGAGGCAAACAGGACCAGGGGGCTATCCATTAGAGGTCCCGATGGGACCTCCCATAGCACTGGATACGGCCTAGTCTCAGAAGAAGCGATGGCCTGGCTTCTGATCGAGAACGTCGGGAATGCTCCTGAAGAGCAAATTGCCATATCCTGGGACGGAACTGAGTGGGGTTCTGATCTGAGGATCTTCGATTCCGATGGAGTCGAGATTAGCGCGCTTTCTCTAACTGCTGGGGAATTGAAGGAGGTAACAGCAAGGCTCCCAGTCCCATCAGGAGTAGACCTCGGGGAAGAGGTGACCACTCCCCTAAGCATGTGCGTTGGAGTGGGGGGAGAACAAGAGTGCAGTGAAGTCGAGCTTAGTTTCGTGGCTTCGGGAGTAGTGGTTCAGCCTAGTCATGTTAGATCCGTTCCATCAGAGGACTTGGTTTGGGAAGTCATTGCTGACCTCCCAAGCAGTTCCACGAGAATGAATTGGTCAATGTCTGATGCTGGAATGATGATCCCTGGCTGGTCTTGGGAGAGCAGTGGGCAGCTCTCAATATCGGAAGGCATAGTGTCAATTTCAGGGGCCCAGGGATCGAGAGTTAGCGGAACACTGACTCTGGAATTGCCCGGGGATGCACCTCCCTCTTTCCACCTGTTCCAAGACCCTGGAGATAGCGAGTCAGATTCTCCCCTTTCACTTTCCATAGAGGTCCTACAAATTCACAGGGCTGGGCTGGAGATAAATTCCCCGGCCACCATGCCATTCATTGTAGACGTTGCCGAGTCCAACCTTGTCGTACTGAGGCTGGAGAATCCAGGCAATGGGGACGACTCCTACCACCTCTCCTATGAGCTAGTCCTGGACGAGAACGTTACCTACGACCCTGGAGTCGAAGTTTCATTCTCCAGCAACCCTGTTCAACTAGGGCCAGGTAGTCTACGAACAGTTCCTCTGAGCGTTTCTCTGCCTGAAGAGACCCCTGCAAGAGTCCCTGTGCAGATTCGGTTCACCATGACTTCGGAGGGAAATGTGAGTGTTTCAGACTTCCGAGAAGTTGAATTCGAGGTCAGGCAGGACCACAGGTGGGTGGTAGACGCCTCGTACCTAGGTGCTGAGATCAACGGGTCAGTATTCCTGCTCGAACCCGGCGAGGCGATTAACATGACAATTAATGCTACGAACTCTGGAAACCTGGTTGACGATCTAGAGCTGGTTACTGAAACGGAAGTTATTCGCGAGGACGGGGATGACTCCGAAGGCTGGACTGCACTAGGGTCGTCCGTAGAGGAAGTCGGAGTGAACGACAGTGCTTTACTGAATATCTCCGCATCTACTCCCGAGGGTGCTTGGAATGGATCCAAGCTCAGCGTCTCGGTAACTGCGATGGCAAGAAGCGAGGCAGTGATGTGGTTCACATTCGAGATCGAGGTTGCACACGTAACCGGATGGGGCGTTTCTTCTAGCATGGCCAATCTGGAAATAGACCCGGAAGGCTCACAAGTGCATTTGGAGATAATCCAGATGGGCAACTCCCCTAGCATCCCTTTCGTTTCGGTTTACGTGGTTGGACAGGATGGGTGGGTGATTGAAGGATTTGGTGGGCTCCCTGAAGTGTCGCCAGAAGGATCAGTGGAGCTTTCAATGAATGTCACCCCCCCTTCGACGGCCACCCCAGGCAGATCCGTTGAGCTTAATGTCAGAGTAAGGGAGGGGGACTCTTCTGGCCTGACAGAGGTGACTCTTCCCCTGAGGGTATCAGTGTTGCACAACTTCTCGATTGAGGGCTCCGGGCCTTGGGTCGTTTCTTCTGGTGGAGGTCACCCTCGACTCAAAGTTTCGAACACAGGAAACGCCCCTAACTCGATTTCCTTCGATGTACAGGGACTCCCTGAGGGATGGGAGGTCGTCGGCGACACCGACGTTGTCCTAGGAGTGGGGGAGCAAATGGGAGCCCCCATCGAGCTGATTCCGGATCCGGATTGGAATGGAGGAGGCCTGCAGGTTGTGGTAGTTGCGGAGGACTCTGCTGGAAATGAGGGGGAGGTTTCCCTGGAATTGCAGAAATCGGATTTCTCCTGGTCTACCTCGCCTTACATTTTCGTCACGGCTGGGGATAGCGCGTTAATTGGGGTCCATGGTGCTGGGGAGGGTTCTACTTTGGTCGACTCTGTTTCCAACGAGGAGCTGATGTGGAGCAGCACATGGGGAGGGGCTTGGGAGATGCCCACAACATCTACCACCGAGGGGGGGATAACTGTTGATGGGATATCCACCCTGACTTACGTGATTACAGTAAGGGAATATCCCGTGAGAGACACGATTTGCTCTATTGGGGGGGAGGTTGGGAGTATCCAAGCCAGCTGCTCCATAGGCAATGGGAGCTCCGAGTTCCATTACCAAGCGCTCCTGATTGGGGATAGGGGTGAAGTTCTGGACTACATAATCGGAACGCTGGGGGAAAACGAATCTTCCCCTATGGTGAACCTAAGCGGATCAGCTTGGAACCCATCACCAGGGCTTCGCACCGTAAGCGTTAGGGTGCTGGACGGCAAGGGGGATTTGGTCGAGTCTTCTGACAGGACACTGGAAGTTCGGAGGAGTGACTGGAATGTCGGAATAGGAAGCGTTGAGCTAGTTGGTGAGGGAGAGGATCAGAAAGTAAACGTGCCCACTAAGAGGCTTAACGAGAATCTCCTTGAAAATGCAGATTGCGTCATCACATTGAGTGCGGGGACCCACTATTCCGAGCACATTGTGGACATGACACAGGCATTCGTCCCCACTCCTAAATTCGACAGACCGGATGTCGAAGACGGAACTGAGTTGGTTGTCCGAATAGAGTGCTTATTCCCATGGGACGAGGATTCCGACCCCAGTGACAACGAAGCGAGGCTTGTGCTCAGTGGGGGATCTGCCATAGAAGACAGCTTTGACGAGATAGGAACAGCGGCCCTAGCAGCCATTCTAGTCATAGGTTCCTACATCGGGATGGCCTGGATAGTCAGAAACAACAGGGAGAGGGAGAGGTTGATGTCGATAACCCAGGAAGCTATCGACAAGATTGCTGCGAAGGATAATTCCGAGGCTGGCGAAGTAAATGAAAAAGTGAGCCCTAATGACTCTGAGGCAGAAGAGGAAGTTAGTGAAGAGGACCCTGGGGCCGAATTGGAGATGATTGATGAGGCAAAGGATGGTGGCGATGAGTTTGACGAGAGACTCAGAAGGCTTCTAGGCAGGTAGCCCTTAGAACTGACATGGGACCCTACATCCCCCCTCCTGCGTTCCATACATTCGATCCGATACGATTGAGTCCTAACAATCTGGTTGATGCAATTTCCTCGTCAATTAATGGCAACCATGCTGAATTGCTAGAGAAGTTGGAAGGTCTGCCGGGGGTTCCGGAATTTGTAGAGGGGGATGCTCCTGGAATGGATAAGTCAACCCTACTCTTCATCTCCGTCTTGGACTGGCAAGAAGACGGCAGTTCGCCTAGGCCACTTGATGGGGGTCATTCGAGAGAGAGGATCGGGAGATTCCCCCACAGCGATGGCAATGCGATAGAGTACCTTCTAGAGAATACGGGCGAAGGTGAGGGCTCTCAGTTGCACGATCTGCTAGGGAAGCTAGGAAGGGGCTTGGGTGAGGACGCATTCGGTTTTCCGGACTACGACAAGGGGGCTGGCGGAATGGAGCTCCTAGGTTGGTTGGAAGGAGGAGAAATTACTGATCTCAGGAAGGAGATTGAGCGGGGGAGTTGGTCCGTAATGTCCGACGAGCCGCTGGATGGGGGTGTGCAAGATGCTTTCAGGCATCTGCTCGTAATACTGAGGGCTGCTACTAGAAGGCGCTGCGGGATAATTATGCGGAGGCATTCTTAGGGATCAATCTCCTCTTCCAGAGTTCCTCGAAAAGAGGAGTTGCCTCTTCGAGAACACGCGAAATTGGTTCGTTTAACTGCCCCCTTCTTTTGGTCACAGGTAAGAAACCAGAGGATTCCCACACTGATGAGTACCAATATTTTCCCCAAACACCATCGCACTTTCTTGGTCCGGGTTCCCAAGATAGCATTTCTTCGTAGAATTGGATTCCAATGGATTCGCAAAGAGAGGTTAGTGCTGATCTTGGGTCGCGTAACACGTCTGCAGAGTCAAGGACAATAGGTTCAGTTGAGGATCTGCCGGAGACGTAATCAAGAATACGTATTTGCTGTGGGAGCCCTGTGGACCAGAGGTCAACCTCTTTGGTAATCTTTGACAGGGAAAGCAGAACCTCCCTCGGGTCTCTAATTAGAAAGCAGTTGACCAAGCCTTCGGTCCAAGATAAGTCGGATTCCCTAGGAACGTGGTGACACATGTGCTTCTGATACCAAACCTTCTTCCCCTCCGGGACGGGGCCATTTAGCTCGGCAGTAATTGATTCCAAATCCGTCTCCTGACTTTGTATGATCTCTTCTGAACCAGGGTGCGGAGTCCCTGTAGTCAGCAAATAATTGGCATAAAGAGGCTCATCGGTAGCGTAGCAATCGTGCCTATTGTCGAATGAGTACATCAATGCAGTAGAAAGATTCCTCGGTCCGGACCACATTGCTATCTTTGTCGCATCAACCATTGCATTCTACCCTCACTAGGTCCAAGTACAGCTTCTGCAGAGTTTCGCAGACGGGACCCCTCTTCCCACTGCCCATTGGCTCGCCATCGAAAGATACCACAGGAGTCAGTCCAGCAAAGGTCCCAGTTACGAATGCCTCATCCGCAGAACTCACGTCTTCTAGGATGAAGTTCCTCTCATAGCATGGAATCCCATTGGACTCGCATATTTCCAGAACCTTCCTTCTGGTTATCCCTTCCAAGCAGTAATCCCCTGTAGAAGTCCAGACCTCACTCCCTTTGACGATGAAAAAATGAGTGGAGTTGCATGTGGAGACGAATCCGTGGGGGTCCAACATCAAGCCTTCTTCACCTCCTTTCTCAGCAGCCTCTATGCATGCTGCAATGCAATTATGTTTGGATAGGCTGTTAATCCTGGGATCTTGGATTTCCCTTCCCCCCCTTCTCACTCCTACAGAAACCAAGGATATTCCTTCTATGGCCCTAAGAGGATTGGGCTTCTTGAACTCAGGAATAATGACCATGGTCGGTGAAGATGAAATTACCCATGGAGCCTGATATGGGGTCGGTTTAAGTCCCCTGGTTAGAATTAGCCGAATATGTACATCGTCACTCATCCCATTGGCTTTGACTACTCTCTCAATCTCCTTCGATATTTCTTCCCTTGACAGATCCAACTCCATCGAGATTGCCTGTGCCCCTCTGAATAGCCTATCCAGATGTTCCTCTATGAATGCCAGTTTGCCATTATGCAGTCTGAATGACTCCCAGACTCCGTCACCAAGCAGAAACCCCGCATCGAAAACTGAAACCTTTGCATCATCTCGAGGAAGTAATTCCCCGTTCACAGAAATTAGAACTCTCTGATTCCTTTTATCGAATTCGTACTCATGGGTACCCATCAGAGAGCCTCTCCAGTAAGACGCTCGAACATACTAGCGTATAGTTCAGCCGTACTGGTGATGATTTCATCCGGGAGAGGGGGTATGGATGGCTCACTAGAGCCTTTTTGCCTTGCTTCATAAAGTTCTGAATGGTGTCCCGAATCTATGTAGTACTGCCTAACTGCTTCCTTCGAGAGCTGGACTATGTTCCCCTCTTCGTATGCTTCTGCGTCCCACCATCTGTCCTCATCTAGAGTTCCGAAGGAGTCGATTAGAATGGGTTCCCTTCCTGGGCCCAATGCAAACTCCTTCTTTCCGTCGACATGAATCAGGCCCCTCTTGGAAGTCTCCCTCTGAATAATTGCATCCACATCTAGGACGATGGATAGGATCGAATCCAACTCGTCTGGATCCAGATTTGAGATCTCCAGGGCCTCCTCCCTGCCCAAGTTTCGATCAAACTTCTCGAACTTTGTTGATACCTCAAGGAATGGCTCTGGTAGCCTAACTCCCTCATGAATCTCCTCTCCCGACTCAAAGCCAAAATCCTCCGAAGATACTTCCCCCCTCTGATACCTCCTCCATGCTGTCCCAGCCAAATAATGCCTACAAATGACTTCCAGAGGAACGAAGAAGTTCTCCGCATCCTTCGGAATTGCTCCCGGTTCCCTGATGACATCGAACCTTCTAGCAAGAACCCTATCGGGAGCATTCATCTCAATAACGTGCGTCTTGCAGACTCCTTCTTGTTCGACTAGCCTGAACCAGTGGCATGATGCTCGATTCAATGACTCCCCCTTCCTAGGAATAAGGCTAGGAATTACCTGATCGAAAACTGATATCTGATCTGTGTATCTGAATTCGATTACGTCGGGATCATCAGTACCCCACACCTGCTTGACCTTTCCACTGTATAGCAACTCTTCCATGAATGCGCTCGGACGAAGTTCCACCATCAACATTCCCAAACGTGATCCTGGATCGATCTAACACACAAGTAGGCTAGACTATATTCTCAAGGCCTAGCGAGTAGGGGGGGCAACATGGTGCTGGAAGCAGCTTATGGTCGTAATCGAAGTATCCATAGCGGTACAATTTTTATTTTCACAGTCATGGCCTTGGTGCTATTTCATTCCATTGGCAAAGTCGATGCTCAGGAGGTTCGAAGCGGATGGGACATAGTCGACAGCGGAACGGAAGACGGCTTGATTTCCGCAGAGTTCTACGAAGGTGAGCTCTGGGCATTCGGAACTAACGGGACGATGATTGTCAGCGTCGATGGTGGTTTGACCTGGTCATCCTCTGGGATAGCTGCAAACGAGGGGCTCACGGCTTCTGATTCCAACTTCGGTGCCATGGTGGTCGCTGGAGAAGCGGGAACGATACTTCTGAAAAACGAGGGAGTATGGGCTGATCTAAGCCATTCATCTTTAGGCGATATCGCCGATATTGCTCTAACTGGTAATGATAGCTTTGTAGTTCTCACGGGAAGCGAGATCTGGAAGTTTCAGATCCTTGACGGGGGTGGGCATAACTGGGAAGCTGTCGGCGGCATCTCTGAAGGCAGGCTCCTAAGTGTCTCTTTCCTAGATTCCGAGAATGGCCTAGCCTCGGGAGATAATGGGATCATTCTGGCCTCCACTGATGGGGGGGAGACTTGGGGGCACAGGGAAGTCCCGGACCAAACATCTGAATATTCAATTATCGACATAGAATACTATAGCAATCTGAGGGCATATGCTATTTCTGAACAGGGGCACATCCTTGTTTCATCTTCCAACGAGGGCGTCCAAGTCGGATATGTGTGGAACTTGCGGGTTATAGAGAGAATCTATCCTCCCGGAGGAATAGGAAATTACACTCCCGGGGGAGACAGTATTGGCGTCGAATTGACGTCGATAGAGGTATTGAGTCAGACCAAGATAATGCTCTCAGGACCTAATGGTTACTTGGCCCTAAGCAAGGACGAAGGGAATAGGATCTACCAGCAGATGATTCCCCTCCCTAACTCAACTGTGTTTCACGATTTCGCAATGATTGACAAGTTCGGAGGAATAGCGGTCGGTTCCGGTGGAGTGGCGATGTTGACGGACAATGCAGGCGAGGAGGAAATGATTGGTTTCGAAGTAATTGATTTCAATGACTTCGGGCAGTTCGTCGACTACTCGAAAGAGAGAATCCTAGATGGCCTGAAGGCCACTGCTAAAATTGTAATTTTCGGAATCGCGATGGGGTTCTCGATAGGTATTTTCCTATCTATGCTGAAGACATCCCCAACCACTTTGAAGAACATTGTCCAGACAAATAGGTTCCAGCTCCTAACCCTGGCAATTATGCCCATATGGGTCATTTTCCAGATTCCAAGGATTGTAACAAGGGGCTTCGTTGAGAACCCGGCCAATAAGCTCCTAAATATCTTCAAAGAGAGATCAGCCCAGGTAGCCGCGACCGAGCCACTAAACCTCATGGCAATCAGAGCTACTGGTTCCTTACTCATACTATCGGGCGTTCTACTAATTTACAACAACCTCGATAATATACGAGATCTCAATCTGGATGGTTGGGAGCACATCTACTCCCCAATAGGTGCCCCGAGTTCTGTAGCACAAATTCTGGTAGGAATTGGAGTATCGATTCTCGGGGCAATTTTCGTTTCATGCAATGGCGACTTCTCCATCAAGAATATGGACATTGGACCCTCTAGTGTGAAATTCAACCCGTGGGGGATAAGGCCCCTGAACACTCTAGCTACGGCTTACACTGACATTTTCAGAAACACGCCCCTATTGGTACAGTTCCTCTTTGTCCACTTCGGATTCGAGCTAGGAAGGAGGTTGCAGGATCCCGGACTTCTCCTGTTCAGCTTCGAATCTCTCGAGGAAAACGCCAACTTCCTAACGAATATCATTGTGGTTTACGACACAAACCCTGATTCCCTGGCTTACGGGAGGCCCGTTGGCGGAGTTCTTTCCGACAGGGCCTACATTAGTGCGATTTTCGCACTGGGTCTGAATTCTGGAGCATACCAGTGCGAGACTATCAGGGGGGCGATTGCAGCTATTCCCTCGGGCCAAATGGAGGCAGGGAGGAGCATAGGTCTCAACTACATGCAATCAATGAGGTTGGTCATAATGCCTCAAGCTGTCCGAATATGCATACCGCCACTGGGCAACGAGATGGTGAATCTAGTACTGAACTCTTCCCTGGCGATGATAATTGGTTATGCGGAGGTTACAAGGCAGGGTAAACTGATTGTAGCGACAACATTCCAAGTTTTCTGGACTTGGGGTATGGTCCTGATATCTTACTTCCTGATTACCTGGACTCTTGCACTTCTTCTCAGATATCTGGAAGAGAAGACTAGGATTCCTGGATTGGGGATTTCGGGGGGTGCTTGAGTTGCAGGATTCGGTACTAAGTGTTGTTGACCTTGAAAAGACGTACGTTGGCGGGGTTCATGCAGTTCGCGGAGTCTCATTCGAGGTTACTGAGGGGGAGTCTGTAGCGATCATTGGATCTTCTGGAAGTGGCAAGTCCACAGTACTTAGGTGCATCAATCGCCTTATTGAGCCTACAAAGGGAGTAATTAG
>CEVZ01187345.1_pt1 | contig 19883 bp, 16 predicted proteins | sample 361371 | NCBI WGS metagenome assembly CEVZ01 (sample SAMEA2620217, study PRJEB7988) | marine metagenome | isolation source: saline water (ENVO:00002010), including
AGTAAAGGTTTAAGTGCGTCTAACGATTGAGTCGCCCATCCCGCTTTAGTAACCGGTTCGATTGACAAAGTCCCATTACGAGAAGGAGGTAAACCTGTAACTCTATTTACATGCAGTTCCGCTACCCTCAAAAGATTTTCAAATTCGATACGTTCGACCGGATCAACATTAGGTTCACTAGATCCGCCAGAAGCAATAGCCATTGCAATTTGCTTTGCTGACTGTCCACCTTGTTGTGAAAAAGACTTAATTATTTCACTTAAAAATGACATATCAGAAAAAGGATTGTCATCTTCTGGGTTAGATGGATCGAAGAATTCCACATCTGCATCGTAGGTTCAAAAATTTGTTTAGCGTCTGTTTTAACGTAAACAAAATTACATAAATAGCCATATACAAGTAAAAATCAAATTCTTATGTAGCAACGGTTAATAAAGATTCGCGACCATACGCTATTCTGCTCACCATATGCGTAACATTTATTATCTACCCGAGATTTCAAAATGACGCTTTTACCACCCACAGATAGTGATACATGGATTGGTTTGGATGATCAAACTCTTCCATTAACCGAGGCGCTGGAATGGGTTAATCAACCTGAGTGCGGAGCAGTTGTTCTATTTGCGGGCAATATTAGAAATCACGCTGAAGGTCGCGAAAATGTTACCGAGGTCACTTATGAATCCTATGAAGAGCAAGCTATACCTCGTCTTAAAGAAATAGCTGAAAAAACTCGAATAAAATGGCCGCAAGTAAAAAGAATAGTGATGTTGCATAGGATAGGAAAGCTTGAAGTTGGTGAAACAGCGGTGATAGTGCTTGCATCCTCAGCGCACAGAAAAGATGCCTTTTCTGCAGGAGAGTGGTGCATAGACACTCTAAAGAAAACTGTTCCAATTTGGAAGTCTGAAACCTGGGACGACGGTAGTGATTGGGGACTTGACGCGCAACACATTACTGAATTAGATGAACTAGGTTCCTTGATTGAAGTGGACGACATAAATCAATGAATATAAATCTGATTTTTTTAATAGGAACTGTAGTGATAGCTCTTATAGGTTCAGTTGTTCTTTGGTTGATTACACGTCCTAGAAATCGTTCCACAACTCCTGCTGAGGTCCAAAATCTTTTGCGAAATTCTTCAAAAGCTAAACCCAGAAGGATGCAAAATCCAGACGGCATAAGAGTGATTGGTCATGAAGATAATTTAAGGCCTCAAACAGAACGCGAAGATTGAAGTGGCTAGAGATTTAGCGATTGACCTTGGTACAGCAAATACTTTGGTTTACGCGCGCAGTGAAGGAATAGTTCTAGCAGAACCATCGGTGATTGCTTTGAATGAAAATAACCGTGAGGTTTTAGCGATGGGCTCAGATGCTTGGAACATGATAGGAAGAACGCCAGCCCATATCGTCGCACATCGTCCACTTCGTAAAGGAGCGATTACAGATTTCGACATAACTCAAAGAATGGTTCGTTTGATTCTCCAAAGAGCAGGAGTGAGTCGCTTTAATAAACCACGAGTGGTTATCTGTGTGCCGTCTGCCATAACCCCAGTCGAAAGGCGTGCAGTGACTGAAGCCTGTCGCCGTGCGGGTGCTTCAGATGCACAACTAATCGAACAACCTTTAGCAGCTGCCATTGGTGCCAATCTGCCTATAAGTGAAGCTTTTGGAAGCATGGTAGTCGATATTGGAGGTGGAACTTCTGAAACAGCATTGCTCTCTCTAGGAGGAATAGTTGAGATAGAGGCCATACGCGTTGGGTCTTTCGATATTGATGCTGCGATTCAAAGTTATGTAAGGAGAGAATACGGATTAGCTATTGGTGAGAGAACAGCTGAAGAAATCAAATGGACTGTTGGATCTGCCGCAGAAACTCCCGGTGAGGGCAGAGCAGAAGTACGCGGCAGAGAAATGTTTACTGGAATGCCTAAGACAGTTGTTCTACATCCCACAGAAATTAGGACAGCTATCGAAGAGCCGGTCTCAGCGATGGTAGCCTCGGCGGTTACTTGCTTGGGCAAAGCCCCACCAGAACTGGCTCAGGACCTTTTAACCAGTGGAATTAACCTTGTAGGAGGAGGAAGTCTTTTGCGAGGTTTGGCAAGTCGAATTTCAAATGAAACCGGAGTTCCGGTCGTTCATGCAGATTCACCAATGGAATGTGTGGTGTTGGGGGCAGGTCAACTTGTTGAAGATTTTGATGCAATGCGCGCAATGTTCATGGAAGCCAGACGTTAGTTAACTAGCTAGAACGAGGACCAATTTCAACAGGGATGATAACCCGTTTTGAATCTAGTAAATCTTCAGCTATCTGTCGCACTTGCCAGTCTCTATCATTTAGGGATTCTTTAAGAGCGTTTTCAACTTTTGGATCATCAAAAGCCGCTAAAGCAATTGTCGCCCTCCTCCTTATAGCCGGTTTATCTTTACGGGCAGCTAGTACAGTTTCAAGACCTAAAGGGGAACCTATTGCTCCGAGAGCAGCAACTGCGGCTTCTCTGCAAAGTTGGTCTTCGTGGTCACTAGCAATCGAACAAAGTTGGTTAACTATTTCGGTAGAAGGCTTGTTTTTTTCACCAGCTACCCAACATGCTGTTTCTAAAACCAGTGGATCCTTATCTTGAAGTGTAGAAAGGGGCAAAGGTTCAGATCTTTTTGCTAGTAGTTCAAGCGTTCTTTTACGAACTTCAGAAGAGGTATCAGATAAATGTTTGTTCAATATTTCTTTTGGGAGTTTGCCTAGTTTTTCTAATGAACTTATGGCTGCAGTTCTCACCTTAGGATCTTCATCATCTAATAAAGACTCTGCTAATTCATGATTTCCAGAGAAACCAGCAATGATAGCTTTTTGGCGGTTTGATAGATTTTTGTTCATCAACCAATTGCCTGTTCTAAAAGAAAGCCTCCGGCGAAAATAATCAACCCGACAAACGACGCCAAAATAATTCCACCGATAATCACAAAAGCCCCAAGAAGAATAAGAGATCTTAATCTGTGCCACCATCGAATTTTTGCGGACTTACCTACAACTATCCGTCGTGGGGGTTGAAACCAAATCCCTAATCGAGCTATAGGTGTCCATCCATTATCGACAGCCCGTTCAGTTTTACCATCCGGAGGAATAGGTGAGCTGAGAATTTGACGTAATTTGTAAAAAATTTGAATTCCTTTAGAGGTCCTGTCGTAATTTAATCATGACAGTAAAGACAATTGCATTCAGGAATTTAAAAAAACAATTTTGAAAATTGTAGAGTCTAATAAGTCCTATAGATCTAATGAAAAATAGTTAACAGGTTGATGAGTAAAAAACTTTCAAAAAAATGGAAAACAGGGATTCTATTCTTTCTTTTAATTGGGTTCTTAGTATCAATGACTTTTATTCGGCTTCCTTATTTTGCTTTCAAACCAGGGTCTGTTAATGAACTATCCAGTCGAATAGTTGTTTCAAAAGGTGAAGGTTTTGAACCTGCAGGTGATATTCATTTCACGACAATTAAACAAGACGCGTCGATAAATGGTTGGGAATTCATCGAAGGGACATTGAAAGATTCTGTTCATTTAATAAATGAAGACGCCATATTGGGCACAAGAAATAGAGATGAAAATCAAACTTTCAATTTTGAGTTAATGAGAGTTTCGAAATCAATTGCCGTTTCAGTTGCTTTAAGTCATTTAGGTTTAGAGCCATACACAGCTACAGGAGTGGGAATTGCAGCAGTAGAAGGACCATCAGAAGGGGTTTTAACTACATCCGATGTGATCGTTGCAGTTAATGGGAAAAAGGTTTCTACTGATAAAGATTTAATTGTTGAAATTAAAAAATATAAACCGGGAGATTTAATAAACCTAGATTTAGAGGAAATAGACGGATCTGAATCTAGAGAAATTTCCATTGAACTTGGTTCACGAAAAGATGACCCATCGATGGGATTTCTTGGCATAGCACCCCAAACCCGTTTGGAAGACAACAATGATCTACCAGTGCAAGTTTTGGTTAACACAGGAAGAATTGGGGGTAATTCAGCTGGACTGGCTCTTACCCTGGCCGTCTTAGACGTGTTAACTCCTGGAGAACTAACAGGGGGACTTCAGGTAGCTACAACAGGGACAATAGACCTCGAAGGAAACATAGGTCCCGTAGGTGGAGTTGAACAAAAAACTATTACTGCACGAGATGCAGGGATAGATATATTTTTGGTTCCTGAGAACTCCTTAGAAAAAGCTTTAAAACATGCTGGTGAAATGCATATAGAAGGTGTCTCAGACTTAAATGACGCTTTACTAGTTCTCGCTGAGATGGGCGGGAACGGGGATTCTCTGGAATTACCAGAGTACTAAAATTCAATTTTTCACATATTTCCCCAATAAGGTGGCTTGTAAGATTAAAGAGTGAGAGAAGAATTTGGTTCAATTAATGGAAGAACTTAGCAATGCAACCTGAAGACGCTCCACCTCCTCCGCGGCCAAGAGTTTTGCCTCGACGAGGACGACGAAGTCCAGTAGGCCGATTTAGATTAATTGCCTTTGGAGTAATCGCAGTTGGTCTCTTTCTACTCCTGTCATTAAGAGGATTAGCCGGTTTTTATACGGATTTTCTATGGTTTGATTCTCTAGGTCAAGGTGATGTTTTCAAAGCAGTGATAGGGGCTCAGGTAGTTCTTGTATTGATATTCATGCTTCTATTTTTCTTGATTCTTTTCGGAAATCTGACGATCGCTCAGCGTTTAGCTCCAAAAATAAGACCCGCAGGGCCAGAAGAAGATCTGCTGGTCCACTACCACACTTTTATAGGTAAAAGAGACCGACTTTTACGGATACTTTTTTCCGCTTTTTTTGCTCTAATAGCCGGATTAAGAGTTTCGGATAAATGGCAAGACTGGCTTTTATTTACAAACAAAGTAGATGTAGGGGTAAATGATGCTCAGTTTGATAAAGATATAGGTTTCTATATTTTCCAGTTACCTTTCTACAACTTTGTTGTCGATTGGGTGTTTGGCACTCTTTTAGTGACATTAATTTTTACCACAATCACTCACTATCTAAACGGCGGAATAAGGTTCCAAACTTTAGGAGAGCGAGTAACACCACAAGTTAAAGCTCATTTATCAGTACTGCTTGCATTTATAGCTTTAGTTAGAGCTGCCAACTATTGGTTAGCGAGATACGAGTTAACAACGTCTAGTAGAGGTGCAGTTGACGGTGCCACCTACACAGATGTAAAAGCTCAGCTCCCTGCTACAAATCTACTAATTCTAATTTCGTTGTTAGCAGTAGTGCTTTTAGTTGTAAATATTCGTAGACGAGGATGGGTTTTACCAACACTTGCTGTCGGTTTATGGGCATTTGTTGCAGTGATAGTTGGAAGTATTTACCCAGCGGTAATACAAAACTTCCGTGTTGAACCAGCTGAATCAGAAAAGGAAGCTCCTTATATAGAGAGAAATATTCTTGCGACACGAGAAGCGTATGGACTGGATTCGATTGATGAGATTCAGTTAACAGATTTTGATAACAGTATTACTTCAGAGGATTTAAGAAATAACTCTGAGACAGTTAGAAATATTCGAATTTTGGACCCACTAGTGGTTCAAGCAACTTTTGATCGTCTTCAAGGGGAAAGAGAGTTTTACAGGTTCTCTGAAATATTAGATACGGACCGATACGAAGTTAACGGAGAAACAACACAGGTTCTTCTTGGAGCAAGAGAGCTTAATCTAAACGAAACTCGTTCTTGGGAAAATCAACATGTGGCCTTCACACATGGTTATGGACTGGCTTTGGCGCCTGTTTCAAGAGTAAAAGGTTCCGGTGATCCTGATTTCTTGATCGGTGATTTGCCAGTGGCCATCGATGAGTCAATGGAAGTAGTTCTTGATCGTCCTCAAATATACGTGGGTGAAAACTTAGATGGTTATGCAGTGTTGGGAGCCAGTCGTAACGAAGTTGATTACACCGACGAGAATCAGCAGACACTTGCGGTTAGATATGAAGATTTGGGTGGAGATGGTGGTGTGGGCATGGGTTCTTTGTTCCGAAGGATCGCCTTTGCTCTACGTTTCGGTCAGATTGAGCCTCTTATTTCAAATTTCGTAACTGAAGATTCCAAAGTCATGTTCGTTAGAGATGTTCGCAGCAGAGTAGAAAAATTAGCTCCGTTCTTACATTTTGATGCTGATCCCTATCCAGTATTAGATAAAGGTCGCATTATTTATGTGGTAGATGGTTATACAACAACGGACCGTTACCCCTACGCTCAAAATGCACCTGTAGCTGAACTGCCGAGAAAAAGCGGACTTCGCCACAGTTTTAATTATGTTAGAAATTCAGTTAAAGCAACAGTTGACGCTTTTACAGGGGAAGTCGTTTTCTATGTGGTTGACCAAGAGGACCCTCTAATAAATGCTTATCAAAAAGCTTTTGAAGGTTTATTTAAACCAATGGATGAACTGCCTGCCTCTTTGTTCGATCACATTCGTTACCCAGAAGACCTATTCCGCGTACAAACAGAACTTTGGGGTAAATATCACGTTGAAGACACAGAGAATTTCTACCAAAGGGCAGCAGAATGGGCAGTTTCGCAAGATCCTGGAAGAACCGGTGAAGGTGCAGCGAATTTAGCAATTGTAAATGAACAGGGTATTCGAATTGGCAGCAGAGACATGAGAATGTCCCCATACAGAACAATTGTTGAATTGCCCGATTCCGACAATGCTGAATATGTAATCTTGCGAGCTTTTGTTCCTCTTGATGAGGAAGACACACGCAAAGAGCTTGCAGCTTTCATTGTCGGGAGAAGTGATAAAGATAATTATGGAAAATTGGCTGTATATAGACCTCCTTCATCAAACTTTGATGGCCCAGCTCTAGCTGAGGAGAGAATTCGAAATGATGAAGAAGTGGCCAGTCTCCAAACTTTGTTAAGTCAACGTGGTTCAACAGTCTTGTTTGGAGAACTTTTACTGGTGCCAATAGAGGATTCAATACTTTATGTTCGACCTCTTTATGTGCAAGCTGAAGGTGACAGCACTGTCCCAGAGTTAGTTCAGGTGATTGTAGCTGTAGGAGAAGACGTAGTAATGGCAGATTCATTACAGGATGCACTTGAAACTCTGACGAATTCTTCACTGTCAGAATTATTTGAAGGAATAGGTGGTGGAAAGAATACAGGTGTACAAGTAGAAGTTAACGAAACTGATTCTCAGAATGAATCTCAACTTGAGATAAACACTTCAGATATTTCCGGTAACGTAGCTGAAATCATTTCAGAAATAGATCGTTTGCAAAAAGCTTCAGCTTTAGCTCTGGCAGATGATCCCGCAGATTGGGAAGAGTTCGGCCGACTACAAGCTCAAATCCAAGAACTAGTTAACGTTTTAGCTGCAGAAGCTTCTTAAAAGTAATTAATTTAGAGGCTGCCAGCCGCCTGTTTTTTTCTCATTTTGTTTTCTCACAGGAGAGTCTGCAGCTAAATCATTGAATGCTTCGTCGCCATCAAGAGCTGGAGACATTACTTCTTCCTCAAATTCCATTCCAGCATTAGTGCCCAGAACAGAAATTTTTCCTCTTAGTTCTATAGTCAAACGGGAAAGCTCGGCTGAAAGTCTCGCCACATGAAGCTGAGTTTCTAGTATCGCGTCTTCATCAGCTGAAGAAGCACCAGTTCCGAGAACATCGAAATTCTGTTCCAGCGTAGAGACCCTTTCTTCAAGATTACGAATCCCGTTCACTAAGTCAAGCAAAACCTGATTTGCATCATCAGGTATGTCAAGTTTCGTGATATTTGAAGAGTTTCTAAACCTTTTTGCTTTTTTTCCCACAGTTAGATCGTAGTAGCTACTAATGAATATAAGTTTTTCTCAACTGAAAACATTAAAAGGTTGAATGTTTAACTTATTGTCGGATTCCCTTTTCACCTCTACGGTTATTAGGAATGACAATTAATGATTATAAAAACGTTGTAGTTACAGGAGCTTCTAGTGGCATTGGAGAAGCTATTGCACGATGCCTCAGTCAAGAAGACCTCAATGTCCATGCGATTGCTCGAAGAACAGAAAGATTAGAAGATCTGTCTTCAACCTCAGGTTGTTTAGTCCACACTATGGATGTTTGCGATTCTAAAGCGTTCACTGATTTGTTGGAGAAAATTGAAGTTGACGTTTTGATCAACAATGCTGGCGTAGGAAGAGGGTATGGCCAACTAGTAGAAGCAAGCTATGAGGATATCGACACAACCATCGATACGAATGTGAAAGCAGCGGTACATGCTGTGAGAGCCGTTCTCCCCGGCATGATCGAACGCAAAAGAGGACACGTTATAAATATTGGCTCTATGGCAGGCTTGTATCCCCTAGCTTCTTCTTTATACGGGGCGACTAAAGGAGCGATGCATGTTCTATCGATGGATTTGCGTCTAGAACTTCAAGGTACAGGCATTCGTGTTACTGAAATTTGTCCCGGTCGAGTAAGCACAGAATTTTATGATGCTGCAATCGATGACCCCGAACTTATAAAAAGAAAAAAGGATTCTGGGATAAAGGAAGTGACCAGCGAAGAGATAGCTCAAGCAATCATTTATTCACTAAACGTTCCTCAACACGTAAATGTTAATCGGATAGAACTTCAACCAACAGAACAAACCTATGGAGGCATGCAGTTCACATCAAAGGAATCAAAATGAGCTTTACAGACAAAGTAGCGGTGGTAACAGGTGGTTCGTCTGGAATGGGAGCAGCGACCGTGCATGCTTTAGCGTCAGCTGGAGCGAAAGTTAAACTAATTGATATTGATAAAGGCGGCGCAAAGGAAATCGCTAAAAAAACAGGCGCAGAGATTTTTATTGGCGATGTTTCAAACCCAGAGTTTTGCAACTCAACAATTGATTCAATCGTCAAAAACGAAGGTCAGGTTGACATTTTGATCAATGCCGCTGGAATCATTTTGCGTGCTGACGCCTTAGATACAAACGACGACAATTGGTCAAGAATTATGGAAGTCAATGTCGACGGCGTTTTCTTCATGTGCCGCGCAACACTCCGCCACATGACCGATAAAAAGTCAGGAGTAATCGTCAATTTTGGCTCTATATGGGGAGATGTTGCTGGAGCTGGAGTAACTGCATACTGCGTTTCAAAAGGAGCGGTACATCAACTTACAAGAGCTTTAGCACTAGAACATGCGGAAGACGGAATAAGAGTAAATGCAGTAGCACCAGGTGAAGTTAACACTCCAATGATTAGATCTGGTAGAGAAAAACCTCCAACAGTTGATGAACTTCAAAAGCTAGCTGATGAGACAATTCCAATGAAACGATTAGCCGAACCAGAAGAAATAGCGGAAGTAGTTCTATTTTTGGCTTCTGAAAAATCTAGTTATATGACCGGTTCCATAGTTCCTGTAGACGCTGGTTATACGGCAAGATAGGTTTTGGTTGGCTAAAAGGCCACCTCGCGATACTCTAACGACGCGGGGTGGAGCAGTCTGGTAGCTCGTCGGGCTCATAACCCGAAGGTCGCAAGTTCGAATCTTGCCCCCGCTACTCAAGAACTCAACTTGTTTTGGAGCACTCTTGGAAAAAAATACTGAAAGTTATATCGACAACTATGAAGATGTTTCAGTGTTTTCCCTTGATGAAAGACGTGAACAATTACTCCACGAAAAACAAACTGAGTGTGTTTTTATGTGGACCAACTCATCTGGAGACCCAATAGGAGTCGTGATGAACTATGTCGAAAAAAATGGAAACTTTTGGCTCACATGCACTAGACGCAGGAAACGAGTGTCAGCTCTAGAGCAAAGACCCAGAGCATCAATCGCAGTATCAAGCAGAGGAACAAATATTGGAATATCTCAGGCAGTCACGTACAGAGGAACCGTAAATATTTACGAGGATGATAATATCCGCAACTGGTTTTACAGGGCTTTAGCAGAGAAAGTAAGACCTGATAATAAAAGCCAACAAGATGCTTTTGTAGAACACTTAGACACTCCAGGCCGAGTAGTTATCGAATTAATTCCTGATACTGATGGTCGAATTGGGTTTGATTCAGAGCAAATGTTTGCAAATAGCCCTGCAGGCAGATCTTCCCACAAAAACTAGTCTTCGATATGGCCATAGATCGGGTCGTATTTATCCCTAGAACCCAAGATAAATTTGTTGGGCATTTTTTCATCAATAGGTTCAATCCTTGTCCAATCAGCTCTTAGAAAGCGTTTTGATATACGCCACTCATCATTTTGGTTTTTGAAATAGTCGATATACCTGCCACTAAAAGTCCATAACCTTTCAGGATTGTCATCATCGGCAGGTTGGACATGATAAGCAAGAATGTAAGACTCCGCAATTGCTCCGTTGTTCTTAAAATCTATTTTCGTGTTAGATAGACGATGCTGAGTTGAGGAATACCTCTTTTTTAATCTCTCAACAACCGGTAGAGCAAACTCTTCAATTGGCACAAATGCATCCGGTTGATATCCCTCCAACAAAGCTCCTGGATGAAAAGCAGCTTTTATTGCTTCTGGGTCTAGCCTGTCGATTCCTCGAGTGTAAGAAAGAAGACAGTTCATGATTTGTTTTTCAGCATCCGTGTAATCAGTCATTTCAACTCCTCATTTATATAACTTAATTTGACTATTTGGATCGAGCACTTCTTGCAGTTCAATTACATTTCCATCAGGATCACGACCATAAGTAGCTCTAATTTTACCACTTCCCAATTGGTCGCTTTTTGGAGGGGGGGTATGAAATCTGATTCCTGCTTCTAACAGTCTTTCATACTCAGCATCTATATCATTTACATCGAAACACAGATGTGTGTAGCCGTGATCACAAACGGGCCGATTAGGATCTCCTGGTACAGGTTCCGGAGCAGAGTATTCGAAGAGTTCAATATGAGTGTTGTGAGCTCTGAGCATTACTGAACGAGCAGCAGAGTTTTTTAAACCAACTATTTGGTCGATTATCTCTCTTTTCTCCCAGGAAGTTTCGTATACGATTTCGAAACCAAGAACGTTTTTGTAAAAATCAACTAATCTGTTTAGATTAGGCGTTGATATGGCAACATGATGAATTCCGTTGATCATGACACTCCTAAACTTTGTCTATAAAATTTTGTTTTCTTATATTTCTTTGTGAGAATATGAACCTGCACTGTGATTGAAGGTAATTAAGTTATGACAAGCACAATAATAGGTATACCCAAAGAGATAAAAACCGATGAGAAGCGTGTTTCGTTGACTCCATCGGCAGTCGAGGAGATTATAAACCATAAAAACCAGGTGTTTGTTCAGTCCACTGCTGGCGAGGGAGCTGGTTTTGATGACAGCCAGTATGAGAAAGCTGGAGCAAAGATCCTAGAGACAGCAGAAGAAGTGTTTAAGGAATCCAAGCTAATTGTCAAGGTTAAAGAACCACAAGCAAATGAACGTAAATTGTTAACTTCAGAACACACACTGTTTACCTACCTTCATTTGGCTGCTGATAAATCTCAGACTGATGACCTAGTTGCATCAAACGCTACGTGTATAGCGTTTGAAACGGTTACTGACAGTCAAGGTTCCTTGCCTCTTTTAACTCCCATGTCAGCAATTGCGGGAAGAATGTCCGTACAAGCTGGTGCTCACTGTTTGGAGGCAAGTAACGGCGGTAAAGGAGTTTTACTTGCCGGTGCACCTGGGGCAGAATCAGGCAGAGTCGCTGTGATCGGTTGCGGTGTGGTTGGAAGTAACGCTGTCCAAATTGCAGTGGGTATGGGTGCAGAAGTGGTGGTTTTAGACAGAGACAAAAACATTCTTGACTTTATAGATAAACAATATTCCGGAAAAGTCAGAACTGTTTTTTCAGATCAAGATGCAATTGTTTCAGAGGTTCTCGAATCAGATTTGGTAGTTGGTGCAGTTTTATTGCCAGGCGCAAAAGCACCCAAGTTAATTGACAAAGAAATGGTTTCTGAAATGAAATCAGGTTCCGTGATAGTAGATGTAGCTATCGACCAGGGTGGATGTGTAGAAACAGCACACCCGACAACTCATTCCGCGCCAACTTTTGTTATAGATGAAGTCATTCATTATTGTGTAGCTAATATGCCAGGGGCGGTCCCTAGAACTGCAACAATTTCTTTGACAAATACAATTCTTCCTTATGTTCTTACTCTGACAAATAAAGGTGTAAAAGAAGCTCTTTTATCAGATCCAAATTTTATGAATGGTTTGAATGTTTGTGCTGGAAATATTTGCGAACCTGCAGTAGCCGAAACCCATAATCTGGATTATATGAATCCTGCAGAAGCACTCGAATTCTGTTTGAATTAGTTTTCCAGAATTAGACGTATAGGGAACATTTCTCTTATCAATGAATCTGCGTCAGATGAAATGTGTGATGGTAAAGAACTACTTAATATTTCTAAAACCTTTGAATTAGCCCTTACTCTGACATCCAAAGAACCTGCGTCTTTCCAATCATCAGGGCTCAATCGATCGCCAACTAAGGGGTAGACGTATTCAGTTTGCATAACCTCAAGAGTTTGGGGATGACCTAAAAAATGACCCGGACCCTCGATGACGTCCTTTATTACCTCAACAGCAACAGATTCATCGTCAACTTCTATTCCGCGGACAGTACGTGCAATAGATCCCAACATGTCATTATCAACTACTAATGCTTCCAGTGAGCATGAAAGTAAGGAAGCCAGCATTCCAGCTGATTCGAAAACTATATTTGCACCAGCTTGGGCAGCAAGAGTAACTGTAGTTCCTTTTTCGTGACCGGCCTGATTATCAGGTAATTTTGAATCAGCCATTCCAGCAGCTACTCCAGAAGGAAGACCTATCCAGTTGACCAGTTGTGCAGCTGCCGCATTGAGGATTGCTTCTTCGCCTGAACCCCCTGACATTGCGCCTGTTCTTAAGTCAGACACGAAAGGCCACATTCCCATAGTGCATGGATGTCCAGGAGATAATAAATTTACACAGGTTAAAGCCGCAAGACATTCTGCGAGTGCTTGTGTGAGAGATCCGGCAAGTGTGGCAGGAGAAGTAGCACCAGCTTGTCCTGCTGAAAGGAGATTTATCGGCATCCCCACACGTACCTGTTCAGCCATACAAAGAGTTGACTCTTCAGCAAATCTGAGTGGTGGCACAACAAAAGTATTATTTGCTATACAGAAAGGACGTTTACGGAATTCATCAGAATTCGGATCTCCTGTAAGGGCTATATTGAACATTTGGGAAATTTCATGAACGTGGTCAGGATGAAAGAAAGAGGTACCTATTGGTTTCGTGGTGCTAATCATTGCAGCATACGCAGTATTGAAATCTAGTTCTCTAGACGACTCCATATCACGTGCGACAACAGTTCTGACGTAAAGATGAATGTTGTCTAACTGTTCAATCACTCTTCCTATATTAAAAATGTCTTTAAGCTGACTTTCTCGAAAACTAGATGTTTCATGATCGAGCATTAGTACAGCGGCACCACCAGTAGAAAAGTGGACGCGATCTCCCCCTATTTCAAGATTGTGTTTCTCGTCAAAACCGAAGAGCGTGAATTCCTTGGCTGCTGCATCAATCATGGAACGAACCAGGTCTTTGGGAAACAAAAGACGTTCTTCTGAAGTGAAAGTACCTCCATTAGATGTAACAAGATCAACGAATTCCGGAATGGCTTGCGCCATCCCTATTTTTTCAAGAAGGTCGAGAGCAGAATCAAAAATCTTTTCCATCTGCGGAATGCTTAGAGGTTGAAAAGAACCACCTGACATGCCAGGTTTGACAGCTCTCGACTCTGGTGGAGGAGGGGCTGCCCGTTTAGCTATTCGCGCACTACGTCCACCAGCTCTTTTTGAAGGAATTTCTTCATTCATTTATTTTCTTATTTTCTCATTAAGTGGATCAACAACTGCATCTTTTAGGACGGTAGCACGGCATTTTTCATTCATGATTTCAATTTCAAAAATTGATCCAGGTTCTTCTAAATCCGGTGATACATAGGCAAAAGCAATGCTTTTGCCAGTGGTGTGGCTCCAAGTCCCACTAGTTGTTAGACCAACTAAATTTTCTCCAACGAAGATCGGCTCATTGCCACGGCAATCGGTGTCATTTGTTTCAACTTCACAGTAGACAAGGACCATGCTCAGTTCTCCAGACTGCCTTTCTTTCACTTTTTCAGAGCCTAAGAAATTACGAGAAAAGTCGACGAACCTTTCCAGACGTGCCTCAATCGGTGTGATTTCAGTAGTTAACTCTGACCCCCATGCTTTGTAAGCCTTTTCTATTCGCATAGCGTTCATTGCGTAAGAGCCATAATGGCTTAACTTGTGTTGGGCGCCAGAAGCAATTAAAGCATCGTAGAGATCAAGCATCTGGCCAATTGGATGGTGTAATTCCCAACCCAATTCGCCGACATAACTAACTCTTAGAGCCACGCAAGGCACGCCCGCTATCTCAATTTCTTGACCTGTCAACCAAGGGAAAGACTGATTGGAAAGATCTGTTGCGGTTAGAGGTTGGATGACGTCTCTAGATAACGGACCGCTAACAGCCAGAATCGCGATTTCATCAGTAACATCACGAATTGAAATCTCTTCGTCCTCCTTGACGTGTTGCTTAAGCCAATCCAAGTCATGGAGTTCTCCCATTATCGAACTGTTTAAATAAAAACGTTCCGAACTCAATCTTGTGACCGTCATTTCGCATTCGATCCCACCTAGAGCTGTAAGCATATGAGTCAGACGTATACCTCCATCTTTGGAAGGAAGTTTGTTGGCTGACAGCCGGTCTAACAAACTTAAAGCATCTTTTCCTGTTATCTCAATTTTTGTAAATGCAGTTAAATCGGCAATTCCTACATTTTCACGAACGTTACGACACTCTTCTCCAACTATTTCAAACGCATTTGATCTTCTAAATGAATGATTCTCAGACTCACCAAAATATTGAGGCCTCTCCCAGCCAAAAATTTCCATCCACTGTGCATTCAAGTCATCAAACTTCTCATAGACAGGAGTCTTTTTTATTGGCCGACCGGCGAAACGTTGTTCACCAGGAGGTCGGACTTGGTACATTTCGTGAAATTCGTCAATTGCTTTGGCGCTCGCATATTCTCCTTTCGGGTAAGTATGAGGTCCAAATCTTCTCGGATCCATTTCTGCAACATTTATTTCTGTTTGACCATGAACCATCCATTGAGCTAGGTATTTTCCAGCACCTGGTCCTTGAGTAACTCCAATAGAAGCACCTGAACAAACCCAGTAATTTTTTAGTCCAGGAGCGGGTCCCATAAGATATCCGGAATCGGGAGTATGGGTAATTGGACCAGAAACAGTTGTATGTATTCCAGCGTCTGCAAAAACTGGAATTCTTTGTGCGGCAAGTTCAAGCCAAGGTAACAATACATCGTGATTTGGTGGCGTTAAGTAAAAATGAAGATCCCAATCAATCCCATCAACTCCATAAACCTCAGCGCCCTTGCGCTCATAAGGTCCCACGATCAATCCATCTATTTCTCTTCTGTAATAACAGGATGCCCTAGGGTCACGTATTACTGGAAGGTCGAAATTCAATTCTGCTACTTCAGGTATGGCTTCAGTAACTAAGTATTGATGGATCACAGAAACTATAGGAACTTCATAACCAACCATCTCACCCAGTTGAGGTGCATAGCATCCAGCAGCATTCACAACATGCTCTGCAACGACTGAACCTTTATCAGTTAAAACTTCCCATTTTCCATTCGGTAAAAGATTCATATCGGTTACCAGAGTATGACGCGCAACTTCTGCACCTAGTTGACGTGCTCCTTTTGCCATTGCATTTGTTGAGCTACTTGGATCGCTCCAACCATCATGGGGTGTCCAAAATCCAAGTTTTACGTCACTAATGTCTAATAAAGGATGATGATCGAGTATCTCTTTAGGAGAAATGAGGTGGCTTTCAACTCCCACCAGATTCAACATGCCATTTACATAGCGAAACCAGTCAACCTCATTATCGGATAAAGCTAAACGAATCGCTCCTGTTGGATGCCACCCGGCACTAAGTCCAGTTTCCTCTTCAAGTTCTGCATACAACTTTGGTGCTTCAGCATGCACTTTTGCCATATTGAGACTCCCGATAAAATGGGGTACCAAACCTGCTGCATGCCATGTTGAACCAGAGGTGAGCTCACCTTTCTCTATGAGAAGAACGTCAGTCCAACCTTCGTGAGCCAGATGGTACATAAGTCCGGTTCCCATTGCACCACCACCAACAATTATGACTTGATATTCTTCTTTCATTTTTCCTAAGTTCTCTGGATCTTTCTATAAGCGGATTTTTTCTTTATTTGGATCATAAAAACTTTTTATCGAAGGAGTTATCTCAAACTTACGCGTTGCTATCTCAATTTCCCAATTACCCGAATCGAGCCAAGTTTTGTCCACACCGTTTTTATTACTTATATACCCCATAGTTAGACACCTATCTTGTGTATAACTCCACATTCCTCCAGTAGTCGTACCCACTAGTTCACCGTTTCTGAAAACAGGATCATCGTGGTAGCTTAAAATTTCTTGGTCTTCAATTCGGAACTGGATCAATCTTTTTACTTGCGTTTTATCACGTTGACCAATTAGGGCATCTTTTCCGATAAATCCGTTTGGCTTATCCCATGCAATAGCAAATCCAAGACCTGCCTCAAGAGGGGTATCTACCGGTGTAATGTCATGCCCCCAATGCCTGTAACCTGATTCCAATCTCAATGAGTTCATAGCATGGTAACCAGCAAGAGTAATTCCGTAATTTTCACCGGATTTCATAATTTCATCGAAAACGTTTATCGAGTCTGCAACAGGGATGTAAATTTCCCAACCAAGTTCACCCACATAACTCATTCTCAGCGCAAGACATTCAGTTCCCGCTATTTCCAATTTCTTAATTGTCCCAAAAGGGAACTTTTCGTTCGATAAGTCAGTGGAGACAAGAGGTTGCAAAGTATTTCTAGCATGAGGCCCCATAACACCTATGACTGAGAAAGCATCGGTGATGTCTTCAACATTTACGGATTTGTTGTTTGACGCTCGCATCAACCATGACCAATCTCTAGTTTGAGAAGCAGCTGAGGTGATAACCCAAAATTTATTATCCTCAATTCTGTTTACGGTTAAATCAGCTTCAATGCCGGCCCGTTTATTTAGCCATTGGGTATAAACACCACGTCCCGGTTCAACATCTATTTGATTAGCGCTAATCAAATTAAGAGTTTCTAAAGCATCAGTTCCTGTTACAGAAAATTTCGCAAAAGAACTCTGATCGAAAACGCCAACTGCTTCTCTTACGGCTTTGCACTCGGCAAGCATATTTGAATGCCAGTTTTGTTTTCCATAAGAGTATTTGTATTCACGCTCTTGACTTTCATTTGCATACCAGTTGGGACGTTCCCATCCAGCGGTTTCGCCAAAAACAGCACCTGCTTGGTCAAGTCGTTCATGCAGGGCACTAATTCTTATTCCTCTAGCAGACTCGTATTGCCTGAAAGGCCAATGCATCGCATACAAGAGTCCGAGTGATTCAGAAATTCTATCCTCCAGGTAAGCAAGGTCACTTTGGAAGTTAAACGAACGCGAAATATCCACACTAGTCAGGTCCATAGGTGCCTGACCCTCTATTATCCAATCTGCTAGAGCCCATCCAACCCCGCCAGCACTCTGAATTCCAACCGAGTTGAAACCAGATGCAACAAAACACCGTTCCACTTCTGGAGACTCTCCCAAATAAAAAGTTCCATCAGGGGTAAATGCCTCCGGTCCATTAAAAAAAAGTTGAATGCCTGCATCAGTCAAAGCTGGAACGCGACTACAAGCAGCTTCAAATATGGGTCCTATATGATCCCAATCCTCAGGGAGGGTTCCAAAACAAAAATCTTTTGGAACTCCTTCTAGCTTCCAAATTTTTGCACGCGGTTCAAAAAAACCTGCCATTATTTTCCCAGTCTCTTCTTTAAAGTACGTGTAATTGCCAGGATCACGGAGAGTGGGCATTCCTTGTAAAACTCCTTCAAGAGGCTCAGTAACTATATAAAAGTGCTCACAAGCCTGTAAGGGGATATTCACCCCAATTGTTTCAGCTAATTGCCTGGTCCAGATCCCGCCTGCCATTACAACGTTTTCAGCTTCAATTCGCAGTCCATCGTCGGTCTGGACACCTGTACAGAGACCGTTTTTTTGTATTAAAGACTCAACACAGACTCCTTCAAAAATTTGAGCACCTCCATTACGCGCCCCTTTTATAAGAGCCATTGTCGTATCTACTGGAGAAGTAACACCATCATCAGGGATGTAAAGCGCTCCAACTAGATCATCAGTTTTTACAAGTGGCCAGAATTCTCTTAATTCATCCATTTCTATTTCACGAATTTCCACTCCAACTGTTGAAGCCATGGAAATACCTCTTTTAAGCTCTTCCCACCTTTCGATATCGGCTGCAACTGAAATGGACCCTGGTTTTCTATAACCAGTTGCTTGACCAGTTTCTGCTTCCAAGTCTTCGAACAAACGTGCTGAATATGTTGCCAATTTTGTAAGTGAGTAAGTCGATTTAAGTTGTGAAACCAGTCCTGCCGCATGCCAAGTGGTTCCTCCAGTGAGTTGTCCTTGTTCAAGAACTAATACATCTGAAATGCCACGTTTTGTAAGGTGATATGCGACACTTGCACCAATAATTCCGCCGCCAATAATAACCACCTGAGCTCTTTCAGGAATTCCTTTCGACATAGATGAAAACGATAGACTTGATGAACTTCCAAAACAATTCTGAAGGTTTATTTTTGTGAATCTAAAGATCTGATCTAGCGTTAAAGAAATACGTTCATTAGATTCGTATTTGTCGAAAGTTAAAAATGGTTAAAAGTAGAAAAATCTCAGACCCTGGTGAAGCGAGGGCTCCTGGACCAAGTCTTAGAGAACATTTGCTTGCTGATGGCTCTGGTGTCTCACCACCTCTTTTGGAAGAATCCTATGTTTTTCTGGGAGATGAAGATATTTCATATGACTGGTACACATCGAAAGAAAGACTTCAAGACGAGTTTTTACACCTATGGCCAAAGGTATGGCAATGGGCTTGCAGAGAAGAACACATTCCAGAACCCGGCGACTATTACGTCTATGACATCGGTGAATTATCCGCAATAATTGTTCGCACGGAGGACATGTCAATAAAGGCTTATTACAACGCATGCATGCATCGTGGAACACAACTAAAACCTCCGGCGAGTTGCGGTGTGACCAAAGGTTTGAAATGTCCATTTCATGGTTGGACCTGGTCTTTACAAGGAGAGTTAGTTGACTTGCCTCAGGAATGGGATTTTCCGCATGTAGATGCAGAAAGCCACAGGCTTCCAGAAGTAAAAATAGGACTATGGGGCGGGTTTGTTTTTTTAAATTTTGATCAAAATGCTGAACCGTTAGAAGAATACCTAGGAGTTCTACCTGAACACTTTTCCCACTGGAACCTAGAAGACCGATATATAGAGACCCATGTGTGTAAGCGTTTGCCAGCAAATTGGAAGGCCTCAGCAGAGGCTTTTATTGAGGCTTATCACATAAGAGAGACACACGCAGGTGGTAAACCTGGAACAGAAGCCCCGACACAGTATGACATTTTTGGCGAAAATGTAACCAGGTTCGTTCACACCATTGGATCCCGTAATGGTTCAACAGAAATAGGCGTAGATGAGCAAGAACGCTTAGAGCGGTTATTAAAAGGAAAAATAGACGACAAGTCCGTACCGAAACTTCCTGAAGGAGTCAAAGCAAGAGATTTCTATGCGCAACTCCTTCAAAAAGAATATGGAGACAAATATGGAAAAGATTTTTCAGACTTAACAACTTCAGAGACCATTGATTCAATTGA
>CEVZ01085095.1_pt1 | contig 19846 bp, 5 predicted proteins | sample 361371 | NCBI WGS metagenome assembly CEVZ01 (sample SAMEA2620217, study PRJEB7988) | marine metagenome | isolation source: saline water (ENVO:00002010), including
AAAACTTAGGTACTCCACCTTCATTAATCGGCTCAAGTTCTGCGTCATCATCAAACCAACCTCCGGGGTCGAAAACTCCTGAGCCACCGCCCTGTAGAGGACCAGAAGGCACAAAAGGTGGAGGTGGGATATTTACTTCTTCTTCTTCTTCTTTTCTTCGAAGTTGTGCGCCACGCCCACCAACTGCAATAGAAGAAGGTTGCGCTCCTGTCCAATCATCAGCCATTTGCTGAGTCATAGTTACACCAGCTTCTTCAACCCATTCTAAACCTATAGGTGATGCATCTTTCCCAGCCGCAATAATGTCTTGAGCCGCTTCAGCAGACAATAATCCTGCATCTGCCTCTGAAGGATCAACGAAGCTTTCAACCATCGCCTCCCAACTACCAAGCTCTTCTTCTATAGAATGTAGTTCCGCTAAATATGCCGCAATTTCTGGATCCATACCTACCTCAATCCAAATATCTGTGAAATGCCACCGGCAAGTGATCGTACATCACCACGAAATTCGTCAGTAAATTGGTACCGTGATTGTCGTTTGGCAAAATTTTCACCATCTTGCCGAGTAGCAAAATATAAACCATCAGGTCCCGTACCTTTTACAAGTTCATCTCTGTTTATTCCTAATAGATCTATATGCTCTGGGTTAAGTTCTAACGTGTTAGCTATCTCTGCTCTAAAATCACCTAAGAGATCTTCTATTGTTAATCCTTTAGCCGCAATGTTTTCTACATCAACTACGTCACCGTATTCAGCTATTGCTAATCCTTGTATATAATCTTGTACACTGTCCCATGTCATAGAAGGAAGAAACATATCTTTCGATTCGTCACGTTCAGTTGTAGGATCATCGTCATGGTACATACCACCAGTAGTATTAAGTTGATGCGCCATCTTTCTGATCTGTGATTTAGGAATATTAACAACCATACGTCGTGCGTAAGCTTCTATCTTGTCCATGTCTTGTTTAACTTTGCCACTCGAAGGTGCATCATCAAATTCCATAGCATCACGAACTATTCGAGATTGAATTTGTTCAGCAGACCAACCGTACTTTTCAGCATCTTCAGCTATTTCATCAAAATAATGTCGTCCACTACCCCACCCATGATGATACTGTGTCCATCCACCCATAGCATGAGATATTTGTTTCGCGTCTTTAGTATTAGTTCTTAAATTCTCTTCATACGTAGCTGGATCTGTTGCCTTTAATATTAAGGCATCTCTCATAGATTCAGAATGGCTTGTCCACCAAATCGAATCTTGAATTGCGGACATCATTCCGTTATACAAATCGTTATACGGATCGTCTGGATTTACGCCTGTCCACCAATCTTGAATAGTGTTTGCCAAAGAAGGAAACTGAGTCAACAGTTTAGCCCACGCTGGAAACTTCTTTTTAAATTCTTCTAACCATTCCATTATGAAGCCCTCTTAAATCTAATAAGTTCTCCTGCTTCATCCCATAAATAAGGACCAAGATTCTGTTCCATTATTTCTTCAGGAGTTAAATGCTCATTTTCCATACCTTGCATCAAATACCAAAACGCACGAACAACTTCAGCAATGTACTGTTGCCTTGGTACACCTTCTCCTACAAGTTTGTCAGGATGCGCTTCTTCTGGGTAATATGTTTCATGTACGGCAGGATTACCTGCTCCATGATCCATAGCAACAGCGCCTATATCACCTTTAAATTTATCTAATAATGTTTCAAGAGCAAAACCAGCAATCGTATGCTGATGTTGGTCGTTGTTTCTGTCCCAATCTTCTGGATTTTTTAATTCATCTAAATTGATAGTACTTCCATCTTTAAATATTCGTGTACCTTTTGGATTAGTAGCTAAAAAATCTTTAACATAATTATCCCACGTAGTAGGAACAAACTGGTAATAGCCTAATGCTCCACTCCCCGGACGTTCTATATAAGTATCAGGATGTTGACCGTGATCTGATTCCTGACCACCAATAGCTGTCATTAAAGCATTCAATACTTGCTTTTTAACATTTTCAGGATTCGAATTCCAGTCGTCACCTATACCAAAACCTAAGTCTATAGGTGAGGTTTGATTAAAGTATTTAGGATTATATAAATATCCTTCAGGAAAAGGTGCAGTTGCAGTATGACCAGCAGGTTCTAATGGTACTCCCATAACTGAACTTCCTTCAGATACAGGATCCATAGGCACAGGAGTTTGGGCAGGATTACTCCTCCAAGCTGTACGCAATTCAGGATTAGCGTAATGAAGATTACCAATATAATGTTCAAATGCTTTATTTAAAGCAACTTGATGTGGAGGGATTCCCCAATTAGAACGTGGTGTAAATTTAGTTGTATCTACTTTACTGAAATTCCAAGGAGTAGGATTATTTCTTAGTCCCATAGGTTCAATAATGTTTGGAACATTAGGATCTATTGACAAAGCATACTTTGAAGATATTCTTTGCGCTTTGTCTTTAGCATCTCTATTTCTATACTGAAGAAAAAATCCTAAACCAAATGGCAAAGAGGCTTGTTCTGGAGGATCCATTAAATGATTTATACGTCCACCCCATTTACCTTTAAGATTATTATATAAATCTGAGTAATCACTTAAAGATATCTTTCCAACTAAAGGTATTGTATCTTCTCCCATTTCAATAAGAAAATCTTGTACATTTTTAGCATAAGGACTCCATAAACCATCTAAATATTCAATACCAGTTTTTGCGTAATCATCCCAATCTGCTGGATTCCACCAATCCAAACTCTTTTCTGGTTCGTATAAATCTCGTATCTCTTGACGATCACTCATGCGAACCTACTTCTTCTTTGACCACTACTACCTAAACCGCGAAGAACATCTAACATAACTCTGTCGCGTTGATCTGCATTCTCATCCCATTCAGTTAGATCCATAGCAGACTGAACTCGTTTATCTATCGAATCAAATGCCTCTAATCTTTGAGCGTTAGCCGCATGTAAACTACCAGCATAAGCAGGATGGAACTCCAAAGCATCTACTTTTCTTACTATAGAATCAATGCTTCCTGAATTCAGACCGTGATTTTGCATATGCATCTGTCCGAAGCTATTAGCAAAAATCTGTGCAGTACGATACATATCTCCTTGTCCTATGTTCTGATCTATTATGTGGAATAAATATCTAAACATTTGTTTTTTATCTTCTTCTCTAGCTTGAGCGCCATATGCAGGATTAACTGCTTTACCTACACCAGTTGCTTTAGCTATACGGTCCATTTCCTTACTGCTACCATTTACACCTAAAACTATATTATCTTCCCAATTTTCCCCTCCGAAAAACTCATAGCCAAATGCATCAGCTTTAGCTATATTCGCATCAGAGATAGGAAAACCTAAAAGATCTTGGTTCAAAGTCTCACCAAGCTTTATATCCCCATTAGCTATAAGATTAGTAAGTGTCTGATCTAAAGCATCAAACATAGCTGGATCATCTGACCCTGTAATATCAGTTAAAGATTGTTGCAATCTGCTTTTCATTGAATCATAAGTTGCAACTGTAGGATCTTCTGATGGAGTTATTGTTTTCTGTCTAAAGGTTTCCATTCTTTCAGCGAATCTTTTATCTAAGAAATCATCAAAAGACATGCCTTCCCAATCTTGAGGTCTAATACCTGCTGATCGTGACATATCTGCTTCATCCATAGAAGTTTGTACAAGATCCTGTATAAAAGAATTCCACGCTCTTCTATCTATTTCTCCTGCTTGACCCCAAGTAACATCTATTCCACCTTCAGGATCTAAAAGCGGATCATAATAACCAAGCATCATTAATTCAGCTTGAACACCTCTAAACCCTTCAGGACTTGCTTCAGCTAACATACGCATATGTGTATCTATAGCTGATCTATGAAGATCCATGCCCATTAAAGCTTCTCTAACAGTATTAACTACTCCATAAGGAGTACCATCAAAAGAAGCAATAAGACCTATTGGTCCTTCTTTGTCTATATCTGTTAAATAACCTTCACCTGCCATCGACTCAGGAATTTTATACATGAATCGGTTGTTGCCAATTTCTGCATCAATTTGAGCATCAGTTATAGCAGAAGGGGCTACGTTATCTTTATCAGCAAGATATCTTCGTACGGTTGCTCTACCATTATCGGTTTGAAGATCAATCATTTCCATGTTTGTAGCCGCACCTGCCATGTCAAAACCTAAACCAAAAATATCTTGTTGAGCATACTCCCCACCAGTTTCACCAAATATGTTTTGTACATAAATTTTGTTATCTAAAAGTATGTTAATCAAACGTATAAAACTTGCATTGTTCCCACTAGAAGCCAAGTACATATGCCTATAAATATTTGACGTGCCTTGGTCATTAGGACCACCAGAACCACCACCAGAAGCACCTGACCCCGGAGTTGGAGGAATTGTAGCAGTCGTCGTTTCTTCTTCTATGTGGTCTCCTCCATGCGGCATTATCCGGCTCCTGTCAACTCAGGATACATACCAGCTTCCATCTTAATAATCCAACCCTCTTCTATCATCGGCACAAATAGGTTGTAATAAAACGGGAATAACCACGGACGATTGAGTATCGCAACTTTAAACCATTCATTATATTCATACTTTAGTGCGTTTCTCTTGTCAGATGCTATAGCATCTTGCCTTCCTTCAAGCAACTTGTATTTTATATCGAACTCTGTTATAGCTTTCATAGCCATAAAGATATCTTCCCGATAAGGAGTGTCTTCAGGAATAAGTTCAGGACTATTCAATATTAAATTAAATTGAGTAATAGTATTAGTTCTACGTCCTTTAGATTCCTGTGTTAACAACGATTGCTCAAACGTAGGATGCATCGCTTTGAAATTATCAGACCAATACCCCCAATCTCTCTGTAAAGTCTTTACCAAATTTTGATCGCCTGCTACACGAGCCGCCGCAATCTTGGTATCAAAGTCGTGTTTCCTGCTGTAATAAGCTATAGAAGCAGACGAAACTAATAAACTTTCAACGTACTCAGTAAGAGTCTTTTCTTTTCTTAAACCTAACTCAAGTTGCAATCTTCTTGCTTCTGCTACAGCTTCACTATCTTCTTCAGTGTCACCAACAGGAATAAAATAGGTAGCCGCTAAAGGAAAAGCTTCTAATATACCTTGATTATCTTCCATCCAATCTAAAGCGGCTCTAGTAGATGGCTGTCTTGCGGCTGAAACTTTATCAGATTTACCTGCTTGGAATATAGAGAATTTAGGAAGTTCACTTACCCACCATGCTTCTGAAATAGCTTCTGGAGTCATTCCCTCAGCTTCACTTCTTTGATAAAACTCTTTCCAATGAATCTCAAGAGCTTTCTCAAAAGCAATTTCATGTGGTAATCCAGAATCCATAAATCCTTGGAATATTTTATTCCATTCCCATAAGCCACCAACAGTCATATCTTTAGGAGTACCTGTAGTTAAACCAGACCACCAGCTTATATTCTGCAATAACTGTAATTGCTTACCAGCATGATCCACTCCTCTTAAAATGCTTTCTTCTAAAACAGCAGGATTAGAACTATCAGCTAGAGTCTTAGGATCAGGGAATTGTCCTTGCGCCCACATAGCTTCAACTACACTAAGATTCGCTTTAGCTCTGCTACCAGCATAACCCGGAGTTTCATATCCAAGAGTTGAACTTATCAATTTAGCAACAGGAGCAGGTACTATATTTGACCACATCAAATCTGTAGCTTTTGAATCATAACCAAATCTGCTTATCATGTGATCTTCCCAACCCCATACACCATCTCCTCTTAAAGAAGGATCGAGTAAAGACATCGCTCCAATAGCCATAGCCATAGGAGGACCAAATGAAGGTAAAGCTACTTGATCGTTATAACCCGGAATTGCATTAACGAGACTGATGGAAAGATCTTCATTCATTACACCTAATCCGTTTTCACCAAATAGTTTATTCAAGTACGGCAAATGTCCAATAGCATCAACAACATTTCCTAAAAGCGCACTCTCTGGAATTACTAATCTTTTCTGGTCATTTTTATCTGTATAAGTTAACCCACTATTTTGTGACGCATGTAATGAAGCTTGCAGATTACGGATAGCATCTGGTCTTGTCTCCATTGTTCTAACCCATCTCTTTAAGAATTGTTCTTCAGCGAACCAGAATGGTAGCAATAAGCCAGCAGTCTCTTGGAATAAAGATCTAACTGAATGGTCATCTATAAATTCTGATGTCATCCACATCGCGCGTTCTACTGCAAGATTTACATGTTCTCTTTCCTGTATAGATTTAAGATTTATGTATTCAATAAGCTGTTTAGTCGCAGTTCTATAACTTCTACCATCATCAAAGTTTTGGCTTCTATTCCACAAATCAACAAAGTGTTCTCTGTATTGTGGGAATGCTTCAAAGAATAACCCTGTAGGTTGAGGTCGATTTTCTATTGTTTCCTTTAGAGTTTTAAAAGTTTCAGCTTGGTTTCTACTAGCATATGAAGCTTTTGTATACTTTGATTTTACTTCGTCCCATGTTTGCACTTGGAAAAGTTGTTCACGCACACCTTCTTTACTTCTTAACCCTTGAGCATAATCATCTAATAATTGAGCTACTTGACCAGCAGGAGTTCCTTGCAAAACACCTTCAGCTTGGGGACGCATAAGAGTAATGAATTCATCCAACTCAGGAATACTTGTTTGTTCAACTCCTGTTTCATCTACACCATGACGTATCCCTAGTTTTATTTGTTCAATCTCAGTCATGTCACCTTCAGGACTTATACGTTGATATTGAACAGGTTCAGGCACCTCATCTATACGTTTACGCAGGAACCTGAAAGCATTCGGTTCATGGTTGTAAAAATACCTGATCCCTTTAGTTAGATCCAAAGCTTCAGCAAAGTAATGTGTGAACATAGGTTCACGAGCCATAGCCGCGATTATTGGTTGAACAGCACCATCAAAGAATCCACGTAATACCATTTGGAATCTTTCATCAGGAGTAGGTGGAGCATCGACTGGAATTCTAGCTAACATTCGTTCAGGTAGAATGTTTTTATTACCCCATAAATTCAACCTAGTTGACATATTGTCAATAGGCATATCATCTTGCATTTCTAATAAACCTACATAATTACCTCTTGATGCACCTTTATCATTTTTAGCAGACATCATACGCACTGCTTCAACTTGTAAAACTTTAGCTTGATGTTCAGCCATATTTAATTTGTCAACAGGTCCATTAATTTGAGTATCTACTTTAAGGAATTCTTTATCTAAAATCTTTTCATTTCTAAGATCTGTTAATAACTGAGGATAAACTTCTCGCCACCAATCATTCTCTGATTCAAATACAAACTCGCCAGCATTTTGAATTGCTCTTCTGAAATCAGGAACTTGATCCCATCTTGCTTCAAGAATTTCTTTGATTAACTCTCTATCACTTACAGAATCACCAACTTGTTTTTTGTTTCTGTCACGTAATGTTCTGAAAACACTCCTAAGAAGTTCTTCAAACTCTTCTTCTTCTCTTAAAGGATTAGCAAATTGTCCTGATCGTAAACGTGGACCTGCAATATTTAATGCTTTAATTCTTTTTTCTTCTAAGAAATTAACTAATTCATCACGAGTTGGATTAATAATGTAAGGTCTTTTATGCCTTTTAGCAAAGTCTAATGTTAATTTAGTTCCACCAGTTAACTGACTTTCTTTCTTTCCAACTCTAGGATTCACTCTAGGATCCCAAATAAGTGTTGCTTGTGAACCCATAACATTCTCTTCATTTCTTATTTCCCATTTAGAAGATCCAGATTCTTTAAGACCAAAATCTTTTAAAGTTTGAGGATCAGAAGAAGGACCATCAGTCGCTCGATCCCATACTCTCCAACCTTTAGGTGCTTTACCGCCAGTTTTAATATTCATAGCACGAGCCGCACGTAACCCTGCTTGATCTATACCAATCTGACCACCACCTACAACTAAATCAAGTCCTGTATAAAATTCAGGTGTAGTTTTACCAGCAAGTTCACCAGTTTTACCCTTAGATAAAGGATAGTTTTTCGGTACGCTAACAACTTTAAATTTTATTTGAGCTTGTCCTTTGCTGAGATTCAAAGACTTGTCTTTAATGTTATCTCGTTTCCAATTTACTCTTGCCGCTTGCTCATCAACACCTTCTATTTTCGCCCAATCGCTAGGATCCATCTGACTTGTAGGAATAATTGATTCAACCTTGACAAAGATTTGTTTCTTACCTTTGCCATATAATTTAATGAGATCGCCTTCTTTTATTTTATTAGCTGTTCTAAATCCAGCAGTATGACCAGTTATTACACCTGATAAAATTGCATCCATTCTATCGTTTTTAAATTTCTTTTTTATATCTGGATGCATCGGTAAAGAACCTGCCCTACCTCCACCTGTTACAGCTAACTCTGATTTAATTGTTGTTCCCATAGGTAAATCAGCAAAAGCTAACCCTCTTGATCTTGCTTGGTTACCAGTTAATCTCTCAAAACCACTTCGATAAGTTCCTGTTTTAAACGCTTGATAAGCCCCTTCTGCTGTATTAAACAATCTTTCTCTAAAGAAAAATCCTTTATCATGCTCATAATAATTAGATAAAGCATTCTTAATACCAGAAGCTTTTGTTTTCTTATTAGGAATTTTGATTATATTAGTATCATCTTGAAAAGAAGGATGCATTTTTTCTTGTCCTTCTCTTAACCATAAATACTCGCTTTTACTATTCATATACAAATTAGTAGTAGGCAACTCATCAACATGACCCATTACTTCTATTTGATCCCCAACTAAATCTGCTGGATGAAGACTTAAAAACTTATCAGCTTCATCTAACCCTCCAACATCACCAGCAGAAAAACCGTAGATCTGAGGTGAATTATTACCTTTTTCAGTTATGACTCTAGGAATCCAAATAGACGCATCGGACATATGATCTGGGTAAGATTTATGTAAACGCTGACTAACAATATTTTTTACAGCAGAAGGTTTACCTGCTCTAGCTTGCCATGAAACAGGGATACCTTTTTTCCTAGCGCGTGTATCTAATCCTTGTAACCAACCCGGAAGTTTTGCCCATTCTTTAGGGGAATCTGTTCTAGACGGAGCCACATCCAAACGTGTTTGATTTCTATAAAATGGAAGAACACTATCAACTTCATTATTAAAAATCATCATTCCAGCTTGATTATTTCTAAATGCTCGAACCTGACTGCCATCAATCATTTCAACAGGATCATCATTAGGAATAGCACGACCTTCTGTTGGTGACCAATTTGCGCCTACTGGTCCTAACTCATCATAATCTTTTTCGTAATCTGTGCGTTTTAAACCACCGCGAGCCGCTGGTCTACGCTTCCTTCTAGTCTTAGGCCAACGTGGACCTTTCCATTCTGACTCTCGGATACCACCTATATCAAGTATGTCTTCTTTGCGTAGATTCTTAGCGTCTTCAGGATCTAAAACTTCGTCTACCTTTCTTGCTTTAAGAGGGAAAGACAACCCAGACGAAGGATCTATATTTTGATGATGAGGAGTTCTAGCTGAATCATCACCACCTACAGTTCTACTTACCGGAGGTACAGGAGCATCAGGATCACGAACGAAATCTTTCCCTGCTGTAGCTTTACGTTCATCACCTCGACGATTCCAAGGTCTTATCCTGCCACCTCGATATCCAGTAGGCATTGACTCGCCGAAATATAAAGGCTCGAAGTTACCTTTCCAAGTATCATACACATCAGCTACATCAAGTTTGTCTGCTTCAGGAATTTGATGAGCGCCTTCGTCATACCTTAATGCGTTAGGAAATATTTCTTCGACAGGTGCAAAAGGTTCAGCGATTAAATCTAAATCAGGTACAAGCATCTCTTCTGGGTATTCAGGCCATATTCTGCGTAAACCTGTGCTTCCTTTAGTGCCGCCTATAGTTCCTATAAAGTCACGTTTAGGCGTAGTTCCTTCTAAACTTAATCTTTTTTGTGCATCAAGTATTTTATTTTCAAGATCGTGTATCTCCTCTGGTGTATAGTAACGAACCTTTGTTTCTTCTAAATGCTCTAACAAAGCATGTGTAGGAGTTAAACTAGCTATTTCATCTCTAAAATCTAAATCGTTCTGCATATCGAATGCAACAGTTTGAAGATCATCTGGATCCCAACCGCTACGTTGCATCTCTTCACTTACTTCCAAATACTTTTCAAACTCAGCCATTTGTTCTTCTGTGTAACCACGAGCTTCGCTGAAAGCTCTCCAATCTTCTGGTTCTTGTTCAGAAATAGATTGAGCTAAAGCACTCCAAGGTTCTTCAATATGATCTTTTTCATTAATAGAAGTTTTTGCATGATAGATTGCCCAATCTAAAAAGTCAGCATCTTCCACTTCATCTGTGTACCCAATGTCATGCATTTTTTCCATTGCAGATTTATTTTTTTGAAGCTGTTCACCAAGATAATCTTCAAGTGCATCAAAATGTGAGTCTAGCATTTCAGCATATTCAGGCGATGAGTCTGCGTATCTTGCACCTCTATTAGCTTCATTAAGTTCTTTTTTAAGTAAAGCTATTTCTTCATTAAGTGTCGCTCTTTCTTGGGCAAATAGTTTTGTTCGTGTATCTTCAATAAAATCTCTAGTCCCTGATTTGCCTAATAATTCAATATCGTCTTTAAGTCTTTCAGGTTTAAAACTGGTGTAAGTTTCACGTGTTTTAAACAAATCATCTAATTCTAATTTAAGATTATTTTCAGCTTCACGTAAAGCCTCTATTTCAATATCGTATCCTTCTATTCGAATCTGATCTAACGCTTCTAATTGAACATCATCCCAATCTGGTTCAAGAGGCGAAGGACGTTCATCAACAGTTCCTTCAAGCAAGATTCGGAACATATCGCGTTCCTCTTCAGCAATTTCTATCTGCTCACGAATATCATCTAACTGTCCCTCAAGTTCTACTTTCTTCTGCTTCTTAGTTACAGATCCGCGTGGTCCTTTGTAACGAATACCGTCAGGCATATCTTGAGCATCAAATAAAGAAGTTTGCGATCTGTCTACAAAACCACGAACGTGCGGTGATACTTCGTGAGGAAGCTCTAATCCAGAATCACGATTAGCCATGTACTTATACCACATAGAACGAGGACTTTCTTCGTAAACGTTGTATCCTCGCATATAAAGTTCTTCAGCCATTTCATCAAGGTAATCAAACATCTTTGAACGGTTAGATTTTTTAATACCAAGCAATTTATAGGTATACCACTTCGATTCGAATGCACCACTTCCATACATCAAAATACTTAAAAGTGTTTCATCTGGCATACTTTCTACAAGAATGTCACCAGTATTAGGATTCTTCCAAGCATCATCAAGATAAGCAGGTGCTTCATCTAAAGGACTTAAAGTCTTATACCCAGCAGGACGATTAGCTAAAACATTTTTTAAATCTCTAATAATCTGATTAGAATTAAATCCTTTAATTGGAAGATATTTCTGTGTCGCTCCTTGAGTTCTAAGTTCTAACTCAATAATACCTATAGCTAAATCTTCGTTACTAAGATGTCGCAATTCACGATTTAGTAGTTTAAATGCTCTACCATTTTTTCTGTCCATTGGATATTTATCAGAAGCTTTTGCGATTTTAGAAGGACGCACTCTAGGTTGATTACTTAAAGGATGGCTACCAAATGGTTCTTTTCTTAAGAAAGATCCATCATCTGCTTTCTTCAATACATCAACAACAGCTTCTTCTATACCATGTAAACCTTCAGGAAAGTCACCTAAATTTTGCCAAATAGCTAATTCTAAATCTCTTACAGTAGCTCCTGCTTTATCTTTAATAGTATTAAAAGCTTTATCAACTACTTTCCCAAACACATCATAAGAAGACCCAGCAGATTTACCAGAAGGTGCCGCATAACGAACTCTTGAACCTTTAGGTAGAGAAAACAAAGCGCGAGCAAGATTACTTATTTCTTCTTCAATCCACTCACGTTTATCTAACGTAGTTTTCATAAATTTATTATTTGCAGAAGGTTCCCATTCATTAGGGATAGGGACACCATCATCTACTTTCTGAACCCAACCAGTTGGGACACTATTAGCGTCACCCCATCTATCTCCAACTAGAAGAACTGTTACCGGATTCTCTTCATAACTCATTGTTCCATCAGGACGCATAAACGCATGACCGCTTGTAGAACCGTAATACCTCCCAAATCCGGGTTCTGCTTGATGTTCTGCTCTACTTACTTTTCTACGAACAAGTGTTCCTACAAATTCTTCTCCAACTAATTTTGCTTTAGGATCGGCTATTGGTGTTACTTGAGGAGGAATAATATCTGTATCATCTAACCATTTTCTCCATGTGTGTAACGCTTTCATTACACCTTTCATTGCAGGAAGATCGTGCGAACCTGCAAGCAATGGAACTTTTTTACCTTGATAATCCATTAATTGTGGTTCAGTAAATAATGCTGTAAATTCTTTCGCAAATTTCTGAGGAGTATTAGAACCTTGCATACGTGTAGCACGATTTACTATTTCACCTGCGCGTTCCATATGCAACGACAACCATTGAGTCGGTCTAATAGAACCCATCGGTCTATTCATTGGATCAAGCAAATGCATTACTTTCATAGCTTCTTCGTAACCAAGTTCTGTAGACAAAGCTTCATCTAATTTATTGAACATTTGTTTACCGATAGGTGTATTACTTTCTTCAAACATCCATGTTAATAATGCGGCTGTGTCTCCAGTAACATGAGGGAAGTAGATTCCTATTTCGTCAGGTAACACAGGATCAACAGTTTTAGCGACTATTGGATCCATTCCACCTGTACGCACAAGAGCTTCTAAACTTTGCTCTCCCTGCACAGTTCCAGCTAAATGCTCAACTGCATCACTATACGCTTGCTTACTAACATCAGTCATTGAGCTAGTGAAATTAGCTGAACTCTTATTATTGCCTATAAGAAAAGCAAAAGTATCTGGGTGATATGTAGCATTATCTGATCTATCTAAAAGCTTTAATGTCTGATGCAAAAATTTTGCTTCGAGAGGACGTCCCTCTCGTGCAAGTTTTTGAGGTATCAGAGTCTCGGCTCTTTTAATTGTCATAGGTTTAGCTACGCCTCTAACCATGTTAATTCCCGGAATGATTATTTCAGCTTCTTTTGAATAGCCACTTAAACCTGTTTCAGCAACTTTTTTGTAATAAGTCCGAAATGTTCTTTTAACGTTAGGTATTTTTTCAATCATGTCATAAGCAATACGCGCAGTTAAAACAGGATCTTGTGTACTTAATTGAGTGACTTGCGCTGTTTCATATCCAGCATCAACACCAAGTTCATATAATAATGACTGACCTGATTCTCCTCGGACTAGACGATCTGTGTTAGCTAAAACATCTTCATCAACAAAATGTGATAACTGAAAACCTATCGCTTGCATAGAAGGATCATTTTTATAAACCATAAGACTTTGCCCTAAAGCATCTTGTCTTGATAAACCTTCGTGAGAGACATCTGTTACGACATCCCATTTACTATTATTTTGTAATTTAACATATGGCAATAATCCGCGTGTACTACCAATACCTCTACTGTTAAGTTGCAACATCTCGTCAATAGCAGATAAATGATTCTGTCCGTAATATGCACGATACGCTCCGAACAGTCCTTCGTAAGCGGCATTCATAACTATAGGATTTAAAAACTGTCTTTCTACTGCAACAAGTAATCTATCCGAATCTGACTTTATAGCTTTTAAAGCACCCTTCGCTAATTTTGGTTTAGAAAGAATTTCAGGAGTTACACGATGCAATCCGCGTGATAAACGATTTGAAGTGGCTTCAAAAATTCCTAACAAACCTCCCCATTGAAATCGTTTAGGATCATCTAAATGTCTTGAATTAGTTCCAAGTAAACTGTTTAATCTTCCGCGAGCATTTAAAGCAAATACCCTTTGTGAGCCTTCTGCTACATACTCACCTCTAATAATTTGCATTCTTATATTTTTAATTGCTGTCATTATGTCATCGGCTTCCATCATTCCCCACACATGACCGATCTTTTTTTCAGCTTCCATAGCCGCACGTTTAGTAATGGAAGCGTCACCAATTCCAAAAGCTTCTAAGGCAAAACGATATGATCTATTAATAGGTCGCATAAGAAGCATTCTTCGCGTTTCTGCGCTAACAGGCTGTGTCATCAATTCGCCCCAAGGACCGTAAACTTTAGCTCTATTTAAAGAATGTTTAGCTAATTTAGCACTAGCCCACGCTGATGGACCTTCACGCAAAATAAATTGCAAACCTTCATCTGCCGCATTTCTAACACCAACACCCAATCGCATAAGTACAAGTGGTCGCCAGTATCGAGAAATAACTCTGTCCCAAATTGCTGGTCCGAATTTACCTTTTGTGCCGCCATAACTTAGGAAACTCATCATGTTCATAAACCGTGCGGCTTCACCTAGTTCACGCCAACTTGGAATAACATTTAAATTCGATACTTGTGCTTCTACTGCACCACCCGGAACTATAGCTCTATGACTTCTACCTACACTTGAAGTAATCAAATCTTGTCCAAAGTTTGAATAATGGTGTGCGCCTTGACGTATGAAACGTGACATCCATTTTTCTATTCCAGCGCCACCGTATACTAACGCTCCAGTTCTCCCAAGGAAATCCATTAAGAAATGGCTTTGAACATCCCATTTTTGTGCAGGTGTTCCATTAAGAAATATAGAAAGATATGTATCTAATACTTTTCTATCCATGTCTGCTTTGATACCCATATCAAGCAATGATTTAAAATCTCGAATAGCATGAATATCCTCAACATCAATATGTCCTTTACGTGGAGCAATCTTTGTTAATTTGTCCATCAATCTCATAGGATGATAAAGCAAAGAATAAGCAACTTCTAAACCTTTATCTGTCAATGAACCAAGAGGTGTGTAATACTGTCGTTCTTTTACAATTATTCCTAGTTGATTTTTTACAAAGCTTTTAAGATCAGCAATTTTTATTTTCCTGCCCCTATTAGCCGCTGATTGTTTATTTAAAATTGAAACAACAGATCGGTATCCTTTGCTTTCAATAGCATCTAATAATTGTGCTGGTGTCGCATAACCAGCATTTTGTAACATTCGGAATCTAGGAGTATTAGCTCCTGCTAAAGCTATTCCTTCATCAGCTATTTCATCCCATGTCTTTGAAGCTATATTCTCAATTAAAGTAGGTAATGGATTAGAAGCATTTGCGCTACCTGCGTTTGCTTCAATAGCACTTTTACGATTCTGTGTCATTTGACGAGCGCCACGCATAAAGCCCCTTGTTCTAGGGAACTGCGCTCTACCATTTTCAAACTTAACAACACCGAATCTATCAGTGTGAACAGTAAAGAAATCAGAGAATTGTGGTAAATCATCTCTAACGAGACTAACTATGTCAGGATCTAATCCTTTTGGATCGACACCATTTTTCAAATTTTGATATGCAATATAAATTTGTTCAGTCATTAAATCTACATCTCGTAAAAACACATCTTTAAGAGTTTGTAAATCTGCTGAGTTTAAATTGTATTGAGTTAGTATTCGTGCTGTTTCATCAAATGTTGGTCCTTTACGAGAAGTTTCTGATATATGACCAACATTAGAAGATGTGCTTTCTAAAATATCTAACAAATCGTTTTGAGTTAATTTTTTAACAGAATCAAGATCTTCAAATGTAAAATCTCTCTTTGTGTGTATTCGTCTATAAAGATTATTAACAAGACCAACTTGTCGTGTTGTCCTAAAAGTATTAACAGATTGTGCGTAAGCTACTGGTTGTATCTCTTGCATTCTATAAGAAGCACTTTCTAAGAAAGTATCCATTCCTTTACGCATATGTATCCGCAATTTTGATGCTCTAGTAAGTCGTGGGAAAAAGAATTTATCCGACCTACCTGCTAATCCTGCTCTACCAAATGGTGTAGCTGACAAAGCACGAATACCATTTTCGCTTTGAAGATAAGCCCAAACACCATCCCATTCATCTAATCCGGGTTGTTTAACTTTAAGGAGTGGTGCTTCTGCTGGTATCTTTAAACCAGCAGGCATCAAATCATAATCATTAACAGTCATACCTGAATGTTTCATCGCGTTATGGTAACGCTTCAGATCAGGTAAAAGTCCTGCAAGTTTCGGTTGCTTATTAACTAAATCAACTAAAGGATCAATCGAATGAATATTTTTACTTCCATTCAAATTATATAAATGATTAGTTTTAACCCATAGATCATGCGCGGCGAAATGATCCATAATCATTTGAATATTATCTTCAATATATCTAAGTTGTCTCTTCAAATAGAAAGGCATCTTGCCTAACCAGTTAGGTTCAAAATCAGCTACATAAGCATTACGTTCTTTTTGTAAATTCTTCGGTTTGAAAACTCCTTGCCATCTACCTTTAGTTTTTAATAACTGTTCAGGAGTTTTCTGTCCTTTAACTGTTCTAAGCCCAGCAATAATTTCTTTAGCATTCTCACGGGTCTGATCGCTTTTATTTAAAAGTCTTATAGCCCTATAAGAAGAAGACATCTCATATAAAGAACGTATCTTAACTGCGTGTTGCGCGGCACCACGAGCAGTTAAACCTATCCTTGCTCCTCTAATAACTGCACCATAACCAAACGTTCCCCAAGTAACAGGATCAAAAGCAATCGCCGCAAATAATGTGCCACCTACAGCCGCACCTGTGCGTCCCATATTTCCAATATTCCATCCAGTTAAAGGCATATGAATATTATTTAAACCATTTAAATGTAAAGTATTCAGCGTTCTGTCATACTGACGAACTGACATAGCTCCAGCTTCAACACTTCCACGCTGTAATGCTTCTGCCGCTGTTGTCCATTCTCTGCTATTAACAGATCCTTTATCTATCCAATCATGAAAACGTCTAATACCATCACCTTCTGGATCTGGGTTGCCTTCTGCTTTTGCTACTTCTTTAAAATAGTCAATCGCGGCTTTTGTAAAATTACCTTCATTACGAATAGTGCCTACAAGAATTTCATAATCTTCGTCGTCTAATAAATCATGCGCTTTTTCTCGTGAAGCATTTGTAAAAGAAGATCTTTCGTATTCTGCATTTTTCCAATTTTCTGCAAAGTTAGTAAATATATTCATGTGGGTTGCTTGCACATGACCGCCTAAACCGCCACCAGTTTTACTTAAATTATCCTCATACTGAATAGCTAAAGTACGCATACTTCGTAAACCTAAACGCATACTCTTTTCAAACATTTCCCACGTATTCCGAACAGCAGGAGCTACTCCATACCTAAACGGAGCCATAACTGCTTGCAATGGAATACTAAGAGGTTTAACTAACTTTGAAGCATAATCATCCCAGTCAAATGGATTCCACCAATCATTATCTGATTTCTGATGCGGTGCTTTATAACCGTTTGTAGTTAATAATTTTTGCGTAGCAGGAGCTAAACTCATATACATCGCGTCTTGACCTTCATCAGTCAAACTTTTCATATGTTTAACCATTTTAGGAATAGCTTCCATTTCAAGAGCCGACGCTAAAGCATTCTGAATCTGTTGGTCATCCATAGGACTTTGAACTAAATCAAGACCTATCGTATGATACTGATCGCTAAATCCCTGCAACCCTGTAAGCTCAAGCATTCGCCAACGCATAGCCATACGTTCATCTTCTAAAGACTGTGCTTGAGAGTATTTATTATTCTGACCGTAATTGCGTGTACTTACACGACCACTAGAACCTCGCCCCGGACTTAATCCTCCTAGTTTTTCAACCACTATAAACCTCTAGAGATTGCTTGATGCCGTTCTGCCGCATTAATAAGATAAGGATCTCCTGATATAGCCGCCATACGGGAAACTAATTCAGCTACAACGACTCGGTTTCTTCTACTTTCGATTTCTTCTGGACGCATCGAATTACGCAACAAGCCAGCAGTTACATCTAAATCCGGTTGATCGTCAGGAGCGTTCATAGGCATGACATCTGGTTTATATGCCGCCGCCGCTTCTAAAGCATTAGGAGGTGGTTGAGTAACCTGACCTTGTTGAGCAGTACCACCTACAGTTCTTGGTATACCTCTATTATCTGGTAAAGGAATCTTATTCTGCGCTTCAACATTTGCTCCACCCTGTCCATAAACTACATTAGGATCAGTTTTAGCTGGCTGTGCGCCACCAGCCATATCTGGTTTAGGTGCCGTTCTAGCCATTATCTACCTGCCATTAACGCTTGTTGCATCTGAGCCATCGCCGCTTGTGGTGAACCTTGTTGCTGTGTAGCACCCGTCTCTGCCATCGCTTCAGGAGGTAAAGCTTGAGGTGGACCAGCTAATCCCATCGCTTCTTCAGGAGACATTACTTGTCCTTCCTCTGGAGGAGGAGCCATCGCCGCTTGTTCTTTACGAATCTCTTCGTCAGCTTTTTCGACAGCTTCAAAAATATCAAATCCTTTTTTACGGAACTTCTCTATCTTAGCTATATAAACGATAGGTAATGCGCCTTGAACAGCTTGCTGTTGAATGCTAGCCATAACAGCTTCCTCTAATTGTTCTTCGTCTACTCTTCTACCTTCAGCTTCAGGATCTTCAATAAACGGATGCTTTGTCCTGAAAGTAGCAAGACTAATACCTTTCATCTGCAACAACTGTCCAAGCTGAATAGTCGTACCTTGAACATCTGCCCCCGGAACAGAATGAGAGACTACGTTATCGAACGTCTCAAAATGCTCGTCAGGCGTGAACTCAACCTGTCCAAAGTCGCCTGCATAACCAGTGAATGTAGATATTGTTTTGCCCCCCCAATATCCTTTATAGGTAGCGAATAAGCATTCATTGAGATGGGGAAGATGTCCTTCCATGATCTCTTGAAGCTCCTGTATACGTGGATCAAGAGAAGCGCCCATGAGAGCGTCAATCCCCCTACCAGTGCGTAAAGCACCGTAACTTTCCCCTCCGATTTGTGGGACCGTACCTGTCGATACGCGGGCATTGCGTTCGAGTCTATCGATTGCGATGTTCGTATTCTGGTCAGGTGATCCTCTAAGCTCTCCGATCCCTTCCGCGTCGAGGAGAACATTGACCTCGCCTTCCCTGCCATCTTTCCATTCACCTCCTACAATCATCGGCACCTGTCCTGAACGTCCGATAATGTAGCGATCAGGGAAAATCGCTTTCTCTTGAGCTATCAATTCTAGTGCCATTAGTTTCGCCATAAGATCGACCATCCCTACGATGTTCGATACTGAAGAAGAAATTTTGTCTAACGTCACACGCCCCGGAGTTATGACACAAGGCATACCAGCAAGATTCACATATCTTGATAACTCTAATTGTGTGCTGTGATAAGGGTACGTCTGATTGAAATGATTGTAGCGTGGTCCCATTATTCCTATAACGATGTCTTGTTCATCTATCCATTCGCAAACATCCCATAGTTCTTGTCGTGCATTCTCGTCGGATGCTACTGGACCGCCATTTTCTTGTCGTGCGGCAGGATAGTTAGCTCTTAACCAGTCACCTGATTTGCCATACACGAAAGCACAGTTACGTGGAACGTCATAATTTTCAGCGGCTTGAGGTTCAGGATAAACACCAAGCGGATCACGAACCTCTATTTTAGGCATACCGTTTTCAAAATCAGGGTTTACTACAAGAGCAGTCGTAGCGTATCCTGCGAGATGACGGTAAGCGCGACGCATTTTTAGCTTATATTTGTTCTGATACCAAGTGGCGGCAAGCGCACGTTTACGAATATCAGCATACTGTCTAGATCTTTTACCACGTTCTTTGCTAGGATCAATAGCAGGGCAACC
>CEVZ01047079.1_pt1 | contig 19803 bp, 35 predicted proteins | sample 361371 | NCBI WGS metagenome assembly CEVZ01 (sample SAMEA2620217, study PRJEB7988) | marine metagenome | isolation source: saline water (ENVO:00002010), including
TGCTGTCTGCCATCCACCTCTTGTGAAACTCTTACGCCACAAAAAACGCAATCGAAGATGCCTGGTAATTGTTGTGTTGTTGCTTTCCCAGCGACCATCGCCCAATAGTCTACGTTACCATTGTCGTCTGTGCTTTCTTTTGCTAGTGCTGTGACAATCACGTGCATATCTAAATCTCTAATTGCTTTACAGGCTCCTAGTAATTGTTGTGCGTGATTACCCCATATAGCAAATCCGTCTGGGTTCTTTTTGCCTAGCTTCTCGGCAAGTTCTTCTGCCTCCTGCTCTGCGTGTTTATAAGATAGGTCTGATAACTCAGTTAAACTATCTATGCCAATCCATTTGTATCCTTGTTTCTTAAAGTCCTCTGACTTTATAAACTTAAAGATAGACTTAAAGGAATATACTCCTTTTTCTTGATTGACTTCTCCATCCCAACTTGAGAATGGTAGGTAATCTATCTTAGCTTGTCGAATAGAACTTAATCCACTCTCACCAGATAAGATAAAACCTTTTCCATATTCCTGTTGGAAATACTTTAGTTGGGTTGTTTTACCCCAACCGTGATGTCCGTATAACAAAACCTTTCTTTTAGCAGTCTCATCATCGGAAGTGTTCATAGGTTTGAACATTAGCTACTCCTTGTGATTTTAACAGATACAGGACCTGGCTTAATTGTCAACGCAGGTTCTACCGTGTCTTGTTCTGCTTTGGTTAGTTTTTGATAGGTACGTTTCTCAACAGTTAGTCTGCGTTTAACGTGTGGAGGCAGAGGAGACTTGTTAAAAATTTCCTCCAACTTGTCTTGGTCCCAATGAAATCTTTCCTGTCTATTGACAGTTACGATATTGTCACCAATGGCTTTTGATTGTTCTCCAAATTCCTCTGGAAATTCGGCTATCAATTTAGCCTCGAATTGTTCAACGAGTTTGTTAGCCTCGTCCTGTTTTCTTCGAGCATCAAGTAATCCTTCTATCATTTCTGTAAGAGGTTTGTGTTTAGCTTGTTGTTCGAACTTATCCCAATCGCTCATATTTACCGTCCTATTTAAGTTAATCGTGCTTTCAATATAGACTTGTTTCATTTATAATACAAGAGGTAAGTGTCTCATAAGCGATAAAACTTTGTATTATATATAATACTACTTTCTTTATTACCGTATATGTGACAATACTATAATCTAATTTTAACACACATAATAGGAGGCTCAAGTGCAATTTAACGCAAAAAAATTGATAGAAGATTTTGGTGGTGTGCGTAAGGTTGCTGAAGTGTTGGGTAAATCTAGGACTGCACCATATCGTATGATGCAAACTAGGTATATGACTACTTGGCATTTTGAACAACTGAAAAAAGCTGACCCTTCAATCAACATAGATAATTACTTTAAGGATAACAATAACGATGACAAAAAAGGAACAACTTAAGAACCTCTTATATCAAGAGGCTTGTCAATGCATAGATAGAGGATGGTCAATTATTCCTCTCTCTATGACAGGAAAAAAACCATTAGCAGAATGGAAACAATATCAAACTAAAGCAACTACACAAGAAGAGGTAGATGAATGGTTTGATAAAGGAGCACCCACGTCTGGTGGTGGTAGAGTAGAACTTTTTAATCTAGCTTTAATTACAGGCTCAATATCAGGTGTAATAGTTTTAGACTGTGATAACGAAGAGGCAGTACAGTATGCTAAGAAGAAAAATTTACAGTCTCCTTTTACTGTTAAAACAGTAAGAGGTGAACACTATTACTTTGCACACCCACAGCACGGTAAAAGATTTGCTAACAAAGTAGGTGGCATAGCAAGAGATTGGGTAGACGTACAAGGATTAGATTTAAGAGGAGACGGAGGTTATGTTGTTATGCCTCCTAGTATTAAAATCAAAGATGGTAAGGTTACTCATCAATACGTATGGAAGGTAGCTGAAACTTTTGATTGGGATGACTTAAACGATTTCCCTTGGAAAGGAAAACCAACAGATAAAGTAGAACCAGAGATAGAAAGAAACTTTTCTTTTGATACTATGGATTTATCAGAGGTTAAGGTAGCAAACATAGAGGATACCTTAACAATATATGAACAAACAGAACTAAGAGTTAAACATTTAGGACGGAAATTATCTGACGGGGACGGTACAGACGGATGGATGGTACGGTTTTGTGGTCAGATGGTACGTAGAGGTTTAGTAAAAGATGACCTTTTTCAATCTGTTTTAAATTATCACGACAAATTCTTTGACTATGGTCGCCACTCTAAAGAAGAAACTGAGAGATGGTTAAAGGTTAAGATGCAATCTGCTTTGGATATGGATATGAGAAACTATCCAGAGGATTACAAAGACGGAGAGCGAATTAATAAACGTGCAAAGCTCCCTTTAGTTAGTAGCACAGACCAAGACAAGGAAGTAATAGAACCTTCTAGGCTTGTTCCTATCTACATAGATGCTGTAGAAAGGATTCTTGATTCCATACAAGACGAGCCTTATTGGTGCGACCCACTAATACCAGAAGCTACTATTACGCAGGTAGTAGGTTTTAATGGACACGGTAAGTCCTACCTACTATCTGCATTATTAACTTCTTTATGTGCAGGTAATGAGAGTTTCGGACCTTACGAAATGGGTAAACCTTGTAAGGTATTCTATATGGATTACGATAATCCTAGAAGAACTGCCTTAAGAAGAATGCAAAACTTTAATAAAACCTTTGGAGATACTAACGAACACTTTGGTTTATGGTCTCCTACTTTGATTACTCCAGAAGATGGTGGGGAAATGAACCTAATGGAAGAAAAAGACTTTCGTCTTTTAGGTGAATGGTTGGATAAAGTTAAGCCTAATATCGTAGTTATAGATACAATCCGTAATGCCTTTCGTGGTATGGATGAGAACAGTCCTAGTGAATGGGCAAAGGTAAACTTTGTTGCAAAGAGTATACGTAATAAAGGTATATCAGTTATACTTGTCCATCACAGAAACAAACCAGGTGAAGGTGGACTAGGACGAGAGGCAGGTTCGACTGCCCAATTAACTGATGTTGATACACAGGTATTTGTTTCTCAAATCTTTCAAGACAAAGCAGATGCAAAAGCTAAGGCTGGATTGCTAGACAAAGACCTAACCGTATACACATTAGACCGAAGAGAGTTCTCTCCCTTTAAATATCTAGAGGCTTTGATGCCTCCCGATAGTCGTCTCAATATGGTAACGCAGGTAGCTTTCGGAAAAGTCCGACAGCAAACAGAGTTGCATCAAACTCATTACATAGGTTGGTGTGAAAATTTATTGAATGGAGAAAACTTTATTGTATCTACTAAATCTTTAAAACAAAAAGCTAAGAAACTTTCTCTGTCAGAAGGAAAATCTGCATCAGAAATATCTAGAATATTAATGGTTCCTCGCTATGAAATTGAAAGATGGCTTGGGATTTCCTCTGAGACTTAATAGTACTACTAGACTACTAACTGAAGGACAACTGCTTTAGCAGTTGTTCCTGTTAGTGAGTTAGTACTAATAGGTATAACCCCCTGTCAAGTCTTTTGTCAACCTCCTACTTTTAGACACACCACATCCGAGGCTGTCGCCTCGTCTGTTTCCCCAGGTAAATCAAGCATTTCTGAATAAATATTTTACAGCGATAAAACTTTGTAGTAGTGTATTAGTAACTGATTTGCGCATAAAGGAGGCAGATGGGAAAACCTGTAAAGGTCACACAGGACACTCTCAAATATTTGAAGAGTGCCGTTAAAGAAAAGAAACCCTATACAGAGATGGCACAACATCTAGGGTTTTGTGTGGACACAGTAAAAAGAATTCTACATCGTGAAGGATTAGCAGAGTTTGAAGGAGCAAAGTATGTGATTGCTTTGTCTAGTGATAAGCATACCAAGACTTGGACAAGACCTTGTATGAGGTGTAAGACTACTAAGCCTCGTCCTAAATGGCAGTACTTCTGTAACAAGTGTCAAGAATATAATCAACAATACAATGGCTTATCAAAGGATTGGGAAAGCATATGACAAAATTAAAATCTCCAAAGAATAAAGGCGATGCCTACGAAAGAGAACTAGCTAAGTACTTAAACGAAGAAGTCTACAATGGCAAAGAGGTTTGCTATAGAGCACCTTTGTCTGGAGGTGGACGAACCTTTCAGGGTGGTGGTAGTGCTGACCTTGCAGGGACAGACGAGATATGGGTGGAAGCAAAGCGAACCGAGAAGTTTTCTCCTTACGCCGCAATAGAACAGGCAGAAAAAGGTATATCAGGACACGGAAGCTCGGAGCTGCCTGTTGTGATATCCAGACGAAACCAAATGACAACAGGAGAAAGTCTGGTTGTAATGCGTATGTCTGATTGGGTAAAATTGTATAGGCAATTCTTAAAATGTAAGGGCATAATAAAGGACGACTTAGTAGAGATAAAAGATTAGTCTTGGGGTAGACAAACAAAGGAGAGGAAAATGGAGATGTTTTTTGTTCCGATGTTCTTTGTGTGTTGGATAAACGGTCAATGTCTAGAAGGATGGAAAACGGAGACGAATTTTAAAACTGAAGATGAGTGTGTTCAATTCACTTACGAATGGATGGAAAAGGAATTATATCCTGCACTTATCATACAAGGCAAAGGAATGCCATTCAGAGTTAAAACAGCCTGTGTTAAGTACCCAGACGGAGACCCAGAGTATAATAAGAAAACTAAGAAAGGCGAGAGGTTAATATAATGTATTGTTCAAGTTGTCCTAGTCCAAGAAAGTGTGGTAGTAATTGTGCACACGTTAATAATGGTTCTAAGAAAAAGATAATTAAAGTATCAATGAGTAGGGGAAATTATAAGAAGTCAAAAATACCAATGCCTTTCAAAAAGTCTATGCCTAAGATAGTTAGTTTTGGTGCAACGAAAGTGACGATGAAGTAATGACAAAATTTAATCCAGACAACTACAAACACAAACCTGCTCCTCAAAAAATAGACGGAGTTAATCAAGGAATTAGATTACTACAACGTAGAGTATGGCAATACAAACCTGCTGGACCAGGTGGTCAAGACACAGGTGGTAGTGTTGGAGGAGGCTCTTACCCAACAAAAGGTAGGATTGCACGTAACCAATACAGCTTAAGACAACTCGAAGATTTCTTCACGTGGAATTTCACACCCTCATCAAACAATACAGCAATAAGATTATATTTCCGTTGGCACGGAGGTTTCGGATATAGAGGTCTTAATGTTTATATTTCTGGTGGTACTCAAAAAGTAAATGACCAACCAAATTACGGATGGACTTCTGGTGATATGTCTGGTGAATGGTGGTATAACTCTTGGGGTAAAGACAAAGAAGCAGAGATAAGATTAGATGTTCACAATGCTGGGCACAACAACCCATCAACAGACGAAGGTATTATGTGGACAGATTGCCCAATGTTATTAATTGAAGAATGGGAGAATGGAAATCCCAATGGGCAACAAGTAGAATTCTGGACAGGTCCGAAGGATATAGGTGGTTCTCAAAGTGGTGGAATGAACCCACATCCTACGCATCCTCGTACCAATAACCTAGGAAAAGGATACGCATACGACCCAGATAGATGGGACGGAGGGGAGTATGGTAACTACGATTACAGTCAAGAGGAACTAATTATCAGAAGAAAAAATAACATAGAGGATTAAGATATGGAAACAACAATGATATGGAATGCCATACTTACCTTGGCTGTCGGTAGTTTTGTCTGGTGGATACGAGGCACATCTCAAAAGATTGACAGGGTAGAAGAACAGATTTATCAAGTGCGAGAGGACTTAGCAAAGGACTACGTAAGTAAACAGGATTTTAGGTCTGGTATGGACGACTTTGCTAAACGATTTGATAAAGTAGAAGAGAAGTTAGATACTTTGATTATGAAGATTAAAGTATAAATTAAATAGAAAAGGAGAAACTGTTATGACAATGCGTTCGACTTATAGAAAGAGTAAGAAGTTAAAGCAACAAGGTATTGCTACTAAAAGAAGTGGTGCATCTTTGTTGTCTCAGTCTAATCAGACTTACTCAAGAGTAGCACAGAAGTCTGCTAGACGTAAATCTTTAGCAAGAGTATAGTTAGATTACACAAGCAACTATGCGAAAATGCAATAGTTGTGGACAAAATCTACACTTACAAAGAAACTTTTACTATGAACATAATCGTAGTCGTGGCACTTCTTATTATCGTAGATTGTGTAAGAAGTGTGTCCACAACCAAAGACGAGCAAGGTATAGTCAAACACCTGAGTTGTTTTTAGCAAGAAGTTTTAGTCAACTCAGGTCAGCCAGACAAAGAGGTGGTTGGGCTTTTGATGTATCGTTGCCAGAGATAACAGCTTTATACCACAAGCAAAGTGGTAAATGTGCTTTGTCTGGTGTGCGTATGACTTGGAGGGCAAGTGAGAAACGTGACGACAAATCCTTCTTAACAAATCAATATAACATCAGCATAGATAGAATTGATAATGAGAAAGGGTATGATATAAAAAATATACAACTTGTGTGTAAGCACGTAAATCTAATGAAACACGTTGTAGATAATGATATCTTTATAGAATGGTGCAAGAGAATAACAAACAATCAGAAATCGAAAAGATAAAAAAGGATAAACTCCAACAAGAGATAGATGACCTTGTGCAACACGCACTATGGAAAGCACAAATACCACTACCAAAAGTAGAGGTAGCACCTAAATCTGTTATCATACACTTCCCAATCAATTCAACTAATGGTCTCGTCTGGCAAGGTATGCAGCTAACATCTGATGAGGCATCAGCTTTCGCATTTAAAATGCTAGAGGCATCAGAAATTTCGGTACAAAAAGAACCAGATGCTTAAGAAGATAGTGCTTCGAGCACTCCTATTCTATTGGTGTTGGCTAATCTTATGGAGTATCTATAGTTGTACCACAAGCAGTAGCGATAAGACGACTTCCTTGAAGTGGATGTCCTTCCTTTACATAAAAACCGTTTAAAGTTTTATCCCCATTAACCTCCCAAGTATGGTAGGTATTTTTATTTCTCCATTCCTCTGCCACCTCTAAACATCTTTTGCCATCGGGGATAGGTTCGTGGACATATAATAAACCCTTGGTGGATAGTAATATAATAAAAACTATTTCAGTCATATTAGTTCAACCCTTTCAGCCTGGCGCTGTACTACTTACTGTAGTACCAAAACACAAAGGCAAAAATAAAATATAATAATAAAAAATGTATATCGTTCATTTCGTCTGCACTAACTATTCGTTTATGATTTTTATGATTGCTTGGAATTCATCTTTAGGTGTTAGTTCTGCCCAATCCCAATCTACTTTCTTGTTCGTCTGGCACACCTGAAGTATTTTATCCAACTTATCTTCTGCTCTTTTCAGTCTGTCTTTTATTCTCATACGTTCTCGATGTTTGTTCATATCAATAACGTATTTATGTTCATCGTTTATTTGTGTCATCGTTTGTCTCGTCCTCTCTTTAAAATGTGATGATGTTCAGTAGATATTATCTCTCCTACAACAGAGGTCTTTATCTTTCTTACATCATCCCATAGGTTATCGTAGTTATTATTCATAATGAAATCAGATAAGGTCTCTTTCTTTTTAATTTTTCTAGTTCTCTTATCTATGTAGTGTATCATTATTTTAGTTCCGTCTATTGTCATTTTTATTTTTATTCTCAAAGTACCTAGAATTTTGCAACGTAGCCGTACTCCTTTTGCTACGAATACAAGGGAAATCTTTTGGTAGTCTAGCTTTCACTAATATATTTAAGCCACTCTTAACCACCACCTTGGCATACTCCTCCCCTTTCCCCACGAGGCAAAGTTCTTCTTCGCTTGTCTGTAATATTCTCGATATGCCTCTACTACTTCGTTATGATTTTTTGGATTGAATTTTTTAGCTATATGTTGGTACTCCCTACCGAAACACATCGGAGGAGGTGGCATATCTTTAGCTAATTTATAGTTCGTCTTTACGGTTTTCTTCAACGTATCGTGTGGTAAATTAATTAATCCCTCTCTTAATCTACTACTACCGTGTTCTTTTCCATACCTATCTACATAAATAAGGCATAGTTCTTCCCACATACAAAATACATACGAGTAAGAATGTATGCTCTGTCTCGTCCATTTAGTTGAGGGATGTTTGATATGAGTTGGCTTATATAATTTATAGTTTATTGCCCTCTCTATATCCTCTTCGTGTGTGCTAGTCCAATGTGCAACAGATAGTATCTGTGCATATTCAACTAACATCTTTCTTACGTGTGCGTCACAATGATATTCAGCACTTTTTCTTGGGTTCTTGTCTAGGTAAAACACATTCATCAGAAGTTCCTTTCCATTTAATATTAACCGTACCACCCAAACTCTCAACTAATGCTATGAAGTTTCCAAGTTTAGGTTCGTGCGTTCGCCAAGACCTTACGGTACTTATAGACAGACCTGCCTTTCTACATAAGTCTGTCATATATTTGTCTTGATTAATCGCCTCGTCAAACAGTTGCTCGACTAATCTCTTTCTCATTTAATTAACTTTTTGAGAAAGGTCTTATCGTTTTTGATGTGCTCTACTATAATCTCCATTACCTTGGCTCTAGTAGGTACTACTCCCAAGTGCTTAAGAGAAGATATATAGTCGTATGATTTTTTGCTAACGGCAACCGAATAAAAAGTACCACTTGGTTCGCTTGTCTTAGTCGGAGCAACGTGAGCATTAGGTTTCAGACGATTAGGTTTTGACCCTACTGCTGAAGTATTAATAGACATCTTACTTCGAACAAATCTAATCTGTTCTTCTGTTAGTCCGAAGTGGATTGCTATATCCCTAATAGAAACTTCCACAGATAATAGCTCTTTTATTTCTTTGATAGTTTCTTTTGGTATTTCGATAACCCTACCCTTATGCTTTCTTTGAGCATTGGCTAGAGCCTCTTGTCCCAACGACATCTTTAGTTGGGTCTTATGTGCTGACAATGGTGCATTCATTTGCAACCTCCTTAATAGTTATGGTTAATTTAAAGTGTATCACTTATGATACAATAAACAATATATTATCGCTTGTCAATAGTCGGTATCATATTGTTTAAACTTGCAGTTGCTCTACTATTGACCCACCCTCTATACCTCATTGTTTGAGATATATCTTGATGACCCATTAGTAATTGTAAGTCTGCGATGTCGCAACCATTTCGAGCAACCAACCAAGCAAACGTGTGCCTTAAGTCGTGTACTCTAACGTGTCTAGTAATACCTATCTTATTTAATGAACTCCTTAAGAACTCATTAAGTTTGGCAGATGACACGTCATCACAGATTTGTATATCTTTACCTACAAACTTACGAAGATGTGTAAGTAAAGGTTCGTATAAAACAGGGATTACCCTGTTGTTCGTCTTGGAGTGCTGGGAAGCGCATCTAACGAATACTTCATTTCCATTGAAATCAGTACCTTTTAACCGAAGCATCTCTCCCAGACGAAGCCCACACAGTATTAGTATTTGTATGTGATATTCGTATGTGGTATTTTTACAACACTCGAACAAAGAACGAACTTCCCATTCGTTAAGGTGTTCATCCCTTGCGTCATCAACACGTGGGTTAGGTACTCTTGACATAGACATATCATAAGTCCTATTACCCTCATTGATTACTGCATTGATTACCTTAATGTACCTTGCTCTAGAACTAGGATTTAAGTCTCCCCATTTTTCTAAAACAAATTTACGGAGATTAGCTACCGTCAAATGTTTGACATCTTTCTTTCCGTACTCGTCTGATAGAGATTTAACAACACGTTGTTCTGTATTCCCCAACTCTCTGTTGTTTGAATAGACATCTAACAAACATTGAACTAGCACAAGTTTATTATGTATGCCGTCAACTACATCCTTTTCCCATTGGATACGTAGCTTTTCAGCCTCACGTTTGTTATGTGTAGGCAAACCCGTAGTCTTACGAATTCGCTTACCTAAAATAGTACCCTCTATATACAGAGTATTATTTCTTGCCTTTACTCGTAGTCCCATTAAAGCCTCCTCTATTCTCAACTTCGCTTAAGTAATCATCAATTACATTCGACACGTGGTTGGGTACACCCGTTATCGTACGCACCTTTCCATTGGATAAGCCACAGATAATCGCCCAACTTGATACGGTCACATTCTTTACTTCCATATCTTCAGTTAGCACTAAAGGTTTTTCGTCTTGGTCTGTTACCTTCTGGATTGCCTCTGCTTTCTTCAGCTTTTCCTCAAGGATTTTTATTTTAGTCTTATCACTTATTTTCATAGTGTTCTCCTTTATTGGTTATACAGCTTTGACCTCTTTAGTATGGTCTGGTACTGCTCTTGCTTTACATTCGTTAATTATATTAACGTACATTCCCTCATCAGTCCCATACATTTGCTTGAAGTGTTTGATTTCTCCTTTGCCTCCGTTAGGGTACTCATAAGAATAGACTTCATTGGCTTTAACTTCGCCCATAAAAAGTCCTGCGTTAGGTATGCTAATCATAACGAGTGTGCCGTCTGCGTGTTTAGATAGGTCAAACACATTCGCCCAATCTCCTTTGATTGCATAACCCGTTGGTCTAGCCGAGTAGTCGATAGCTTGTATCTGCCTACCCCACCTCTTCGCTTTCTTGATTGGCTTATCAATCTTCGTACTTGTACTAGATTTATTCACGGGTATAAGCTGATATGGTTCGCCCATTATTCTTGTCATCGCATCTACAACGACAAGGGCAACCTCGTGAACAATCTTTTTGTCTGCACCACCAAGTAAATTCTTGATGATGTTTCCATAGTTTTTACTCATCTTTTTTCTCCTTATATTTATGGTTAGATTTATCTTCATAAGGGATGTTATTCTCTTTGAAGATTTTAATTACGTATTCGTATGCACGTTTACGTACCTTATCACACCAATCTTCTTTCTGAAGAAGTTGATGTAATCCTATTGCAAGAAGTCCCGTTCTATCTAACTTCTTGTTGGTAGCAAGACAGATTTCAATACCTTTGCTCTCGTCTCCGTGTATCCAAATCAAACTATCACCGTCCTCAATCGAGTAGGTGGTTGTTCCTTTCGTCTTACTGCCCTCCTGCTTTTCTTCGTTGGGATGATTACGTTTTGCGTCACGTTGTTCTTTCCAACGAAGATACTCTTCATCTTTTGGGGTAAGTTTCTTTATCATCTATTCCAACTTACCTCATCGTCTCTATCCTTAAGTCTCTTTTCTTCTTCGATGATATCATCTTCGATGTCTGCCTCGACTTTCTCTCTGATGTCCTCATCACTCTGAACTTTTATTTCAAAGTATTCATCTTCCTTATGGGATAGACATTGGTTTTTAATGAAGTCGTATAGTAAGTCTTGTAGTATCATCGCACTCTCTCCACTCTTGTAGATGAAACCTCCGTGCTCAATGATATTACCCATATTGGTTTTTAGTAGATATGCTATACGATTAAGGTCGTTCTTTGGGACATAACAAGTATGCTCATCTATCTCAAAGTTCTCTCTTAATTCCTCCATTTCCCTACACAAATCATCGTCAGTCCATTTGTTCTTACGAGCCGTAACAACTTCAGTTCGTCTGTGTAGTGCTGGACCTGGCTGAGATGCCTGGGTTCTTTTCTTTGTAGGTCGTCTATCTAAAAATGACGGTATCTCGTTCAAATCATCATCGAATAAACTAACTTGCTCGTCATTATCCGATTGAAAGACTTGACTAGGGAAAGACTTGGTTTGTTCTTTCGGTTTGTCTATCTTGATACCTAGTTTTTCTAGTTCCGACTGACCTATTTTCTTATCGTATTGTTCAGACATAATATACCTCCTTACAATCTAAACGTAGAAACCGATGATGACTTCGGACTTTAATATTACATTCTCGTCTGTACGTATTAACTCTACGCATTCGTCATCAAGAAATTTAAGTGCTAACACACCGTCAATTTCGTGAGAATGTTCTCCACCAGACACGGTAAAAGGTACAGATACTACAACTGTACTTGCGAAGTCTGGGTCTGCATTACTCTTGGTTAGAATATGGTTTTCTAGCCTTGAGCAAAGCAGAGATTTCTTTAACCCACGTTTCCCATTCGAGCCACGTGAAATAGTATTTTGGTTTTCTTCTGTAGTTGCCATTAGACATTACTCCTTGTATTATTGATTGAACTTTACGCACATCATTCTTTCGAACTTTGTTGCGTTGACATTTGATTGCCACTTGATACCAAAAATCCACACTCATACCTGGTGCGAGTGCGAACCAATAGCTTGGGACAATCGGTGTAGGTTTCTTCTTACCCATTAAGCTACTCTCCCATTACTACTTGCTTTGATGAGTTCGGAATTATCTACATTAAATCTATTTCCTAATATCATCTTGGCAATTTGGTCGAGTACGTGTTTGGATAGGTCGCTAACATCTTCAACGACTACCCAATTCTCGAAGAACTGCTTAACACTATCGCAGTTGATACCAATACCTACCGTCTTGATACCGTCTGCTTGTAGTTTTACCACAGCCTCCCTAGTTAGTTTGTCTTTATCCCCTCGTCCTCGCCACGCAGGATATCCGTCAGCGATAAGCATAAGTATCTTATTACTTTCTTCTCTCTGTAATAATCTTCGTCCTGCATATATCAATGCGTCTGCATCTGCGTTCGAGTTGTCACTCGCAGTAGGTATAAAACCCATAAGATGTCTGCATTGATTAAGACCTTTATCGAAAGGTTTAAAGATTGGCATATAGATAGCACATTCCCTTTCATAACGAATGGGTTTGGCAGAGTTGTAGCATTGTTCCCAAAACAAGTCGCTTGTCTTTCTCGTATAACTTGCTGTGGTATGTCCTAATACTTCGAATGGAATTTGACCTGCGTGTAAACACTCGGCTAATGCAATCGCACTATGACCTGCGAGTACCATAGGTTGTCCATTCATAGAACCACTACAATCTACCAATAGAGACACGGCAGTATCTATGTTATCGCCCTCAACTTTCTTTCGTCTGACGTTAGCACCACCCATAATGAGTGAACTTGCCTTACCTCTAATGTTAAGTCTGCCCGTACGTGATGTTTCATAATCAGTATCGGTTTTAGTTATCAATGCTTTCTCTAATTTTCTTCGCATTGTAGATAACTTACTACCCATATTATTACGAGCATTGGTGTACTCCGAACGATAGAAGTCAGGGTCTTTGAGTGCTTGTTTAGGTTCTTCAAGGACATCATCCTCCGATGTGAAAGCACCTCTTAAAGTTTTCCTTTTCTTCGTATCTCTCTTGGGTACAAAGTGTTCAACAACTTGGTCTAGGTTAGGATTGAATGGTTCGGGTTCGCTCGTCTGCAATACCGTCTCCAAACTTCCCTCACTAGCACCGTGACTTGCTGATGTTTTGTTGTTAGCCTTTGCCATTTCCTCATTGTTCGTCTGCTCACTATCCTTCGCTGATTTAGAACCTTTGGATTTTTTCTCGGTAGTTTTTCCACTCCCGTTCCCAGTTCCATCGGCAGACGAATTAGGGTTTTCCATTGGTTGTTCCTCTGGAGGAGGCACATCCTTGGCTAACTCATTAGCTACTCTCTCTGCTAACTCCATACCTTGTTCACTCCCTTGCCACGCAGTAGGTTGGTCAACTTGACCGATACCTTTAACTCCGTGAGGTATGCCTAGTACAACATCTGCAATAAGACTTGCTCTTCGTTGTATATCGGGAGATAGTTGGTCGAATGCTTTCTTGATTGTGTCGCTAGGATAACCTAACTTCATTCGTCCTATCCAAGTTGTAGCTACAGGTAAAGTTTTCCAAGGGTCTTTACAGATTTCTGGTTGTGCGTCTGCAACAACCTTGAACTCCTTACAGACTTGCTCGGCAGTCTTATCTATACTCTTCGCCATACCTGGATACAAAGATTTACCACCATTCTCTATACGGATATCTTCAATAGCTTGTCCCATAGAGGCAGTAAATCCTCGCTTGGTTTCGTACATCTTCTTCAACCACTCTTGACCTTTCTTAAAGTCAGTAAGTAGTTTATGTAGGCTTTCGTGATTAGCATATCCTCTACCCACATTGACTTGTCTATGTGTCATCATCTTATCATCCTCACATTGAGGTAGGACGACACGACTTCCGTCAGTACACGCCTGGTCTCCTGCGAATACTACATTGGTATCGAAGTCACTTGAGATAGTTCGGACTGCTGTCTTTGTACCCTCTTTAAACTCACGACCCGTTATGTAATCTCTGTCTAGGTCTGGGTCATCTTTGGGTAGAAAGAAAGTTTCTTTATTGTTCATACACTCTCTCCTATTTAGTTGTGAATTTACAATCAGCGAAACATCTGTCTGCTAGTTCAACAAGTCTTTGCTTGTTGTCTATCGGACATCTGTTAAGCACAGATAATTGAATTGCAAACTCGGTTGCTTGTTGTTTACTACCAAGTACACTAAAGAAGTGTTGGTATAGTTGGCACATAAACAATGTATCTCTTGGAGATACGGGTACACTTGTCTCGCCAGACGAGAAGGCATTCCTACATAACCTAGCGAACTGTGTTATGTTGGCTATGAAGTCTTTAGCAAGGCTAGGATATTTCTTACCTAGTAATACTTGCTCTTCCTCTGCCTCCATATACTTAACCTCAATAAACATTCCAAATCTATTGAGCAAAGCACCATTCAACGGACGAACACCTGCGTAAACTCCGTGTTCATCGCCTTGTCCTCTTGAGTTAGCAGTTGCTACAAACCTAAACAAAGGATGTGGTTTAACCAATCGTCCTCCGTCCTCGGTAAGAAGCAAACCATTACCCTCTGTCGCACGTTGTATTACGAACAATAGGTCTGGCTTACTTGCGTCTATCTCATCCAAGACAAGAAAGCACGGTTGCACCATAGCTTTAGGCAACACACCCTCTTCGAATTTAGTCACACTAGCACCGTTATCTTGTACTAATGTCGTCTGTCCCGTAAGGTCAGCACGTTCTAAATTACTATCTAGGTTGAGTGGGAACACGGGAAAGCCTATCCTTGCACATACTTGAGCAGGTAAGGTCGTCTTACCACTACCCGTATGTCCGTGACACCAAACATTCTGTCTTAATACAAACGCAGACAAGAATGATATTAGATGACTTGCTCTGAACTGATACTCGTGGTCAATCGGTGGACAATGTGGATGTTGAACCACTTCGCCTTTGTCGTTAGACCATTCCAACGTAGGTATCTTAAAGTCTAGTTGAGATATCTTCCTACCATTACGAGGGTTCTTGAAGATGTCACTAGCTTTCTTCTCTATTACCTTATACGTCAGCTTACCCATATCAGCAGTAGATACATCGCCCGTAGGGTCAATAGGTACTGCCGTTGCCCTTGTCTGTAACACAGATACCTCACTCATTAGCTTGGCTGATTGGTTTTGCAATTCAGCTAGGCTCTTCGTGACTTCCCTTATATCTGTCAACTTGTTATCAGTAGCAGATGATAAGATAGCATTGATACCTTGTACTAGGTCTGGCTTAACGGCTATTGGCTTAACCTCTTTCGGTTCGTCTGCCGATGCGTCAGCGCTGTCAGCACTCTCTTCTGCCTCAACTTTAGGACATAGTTTATCTATCTCCTCTTTCTCTTTGGCATATAGACTATCAATTTTCTCTTCAGATAATTGACCGTCCACGTCTGTCAATAATAACTCAACTGCACTCCCAACAGACTTTCTATTCTCGATAGACAACGATTGTGCATTACCTACAATCTGTTGTGCCTCCGTCATCTTATTGATTGTGAGTTGTGTTTTAGTTGACAATCCTACTGCGATGTCATCGTCAGCCAATCGTCTAGCTACACCGATTACCAAATCAGTAGTTTTATTTACATCAAATCCCATACGTTTCTCCTTTCCTGTAAATGTAAGATTAATATTGCCTACGTTTATGGGTTCCGTAGGAATAAATGATTGACAAGCCTTGTATGAACAAGTTGGCTCTGTAAAAGTCTTGTTCCACGCAAAGCCTTTCTTCCCACCACGAACAACAACATTATCGCTATCGTCTATGATACTATCTGCAAGTAGATTTAAAGCTACCGTGCAAATATTATCAAACTCTGCTTGTTTGTCGGTGCTGATGTGCAAGTAATAAATGACATTAGCCATAAGATTAGGATTCATCCTATCGAATATGGAATCTGTCGTGAATCTATTACTTGTCTTGGAGGGAATTACTTGTGATACATTCCACCCTCGGTTTGCAATTATGCCACCTAGTAGTTTCTTTATCGCAAGTCTCTTATCGTTTGCAGGTAAGGTTAAGTAATGATTAACTGCCTTAACGCAATCGAATAAGTTCGTATCTGCCATAAGCATACTCCTTATTAGTTATGTTAATGTTAAGTGTTATTGTTATGCACAATGACACGGCTATTTTAAGGCTCTAGATAACCTTTCATATTCAACGTCTCGATTATGCGTTTAGCTAAATCTTCTGCTGAACTTGGTAAGTTATCTTCTTTTCCAGACTTAATTGCATTAGCTTTTTGCAACTCGTCTGTGCATAATTGTATCACATCGAAGAGAGCCTTATACTTCCTCTCGTGAAACTCTAACATTATGCATTTGTCTGCCTTTTTCTTCCACCTTCGTAGTCGTACGAGTGCGTCATCAAAAGACGAGGCAAAGTCTATTCTGTGCAAGGCATTCTCTCCGTAACAATGCTCGAATAATTTTTCGAGAAAGTCTTGAAGATGTTCGTTGCTTTCTGCCACGCACAATCTATTTCTTCGTTCGCTTTCTATTGTCATCAGCTTACGTAGTAAGTTTCAATATTTTTTATACCATAGACACAAGTTTTAATATCACTTGGCGAATTTTCATATTCGTTTATGTGAAACTTGTTGTCTTTGATAGTCCAATCTTTTAGTAAGCCACTCAATAGACCTTTCTTGCACATATCTTTTTCAAATTTAGATACATCTTCCTCGCAAGAAATAGTAATGGGTATCGCTAACATATTGATATCCTCCTCTATCATTAGGTTTTCTTTAGGAATGTCGAGATATAGGTTTGTCATAATCTTTTAACCTCATTCTCGGTACACCACGTCACAAAGGTATTGTCTGTGGGTTCAACATCACTTGGTACTTGTTCAAGTGGTGCATAGTCTTTGGGTTGTGCTACTTCAACACGATACTTATTGCCCTCAAGTAAATCTAGTAAACTTGTAGATAGATTTTCTTGTGTAGCAACTAGCATATTTTCTTCGTTGTATATGTTATATGTTATCATAACAAGGTCTCCTCATACTTAATGGTTATATTTAACTTGCCATAGCAATTACAAATATTGTAAATGCTACTTGGAATAATGCGTATTCGGTTATACCCATATCCTATCCTCCTATTTCCAAGTGCCCGTTGTTATAGGACGTTCTTGGAAAAGGCACTCGTTAGTTCTCCAAGTTCCGTCTGCGAAGTAAGTGACTTCGCCACATCCAACTAACCACTCAAGAACAACAACTCCAAACAATGCACCTATTAAGCACATAGCGATTGTCATTAATGAATACTTGATTAGCTTTGATGATATTGTTTCTGTGTCCTCGTATAAGTTAGACACTTTTGGTCGCACCTTGATTTCCTGTAAAGAACCTTTATGGTCTATATACAGACAAGGTTTATTGTCTTGGTCTCGAAAGACCTTACCAACTAGATTGTCGGTCATATTACACCTCCCATAGTTAATGGTTTAGTTTCATATTTGATACAAAATGTATCATATTATAGACATATTACAAGTCTATTTTGTATTATCCTTTTTACCACCATAGCAATAAGGACAATCCTCTCTTGATTGTGGCTCATCATAGCAAGATTGTATTTGGGTATATCCCTTACCCTCACAGAAATCGCATTCGTCTGTGGTATTTTTGGGTTTTTCTACCATAATATCCTGCCTTTCGTGTCGCCTGACATAATGTTTGGGTCATTTTCTTTTAGTTTTTCTATGTATTCAGAAACTTTACTCGCTAACTCCTCACTTAATTTTATTTCATAAGTTGAAGTATTAGGTCGTTCCACAAATACACCCCACTCATTTATTTTCATCTACCACCTCCTCCAAAGAGTATTGGACTTCGTGTCCAAATTCTACATTATAGTCCAACTCCCATTCGGTATCGCCTTCTTCCTCCACACATTCCTGCGCTTCAGCTTTATCTTTGGCTTCAATTATTTTCGTCTTAACCAAAGTACCAGAAGTGATATCTTCTATTTGTGTTGCTTTGTATTTAGGCATTTTTATCCTCCTCCATTATTTCTGGTGTCATATCTTCACACAGATATTCTAGAGGTTTAAATCTAATACCCTCTTTTATTCGATAGCTTACTTGGTTTCCTTGTTCGTCCACCACTATCTCGCTGTTTTCATCCATAGCATAGAAAGTAATATCTTCTACTGCAAAATGATTTGGTTTTAGTTTTGGCATTGTCGCTCCTATGTTATACCATTAATCTTCCAAGCAACTTCCTTTGAACAACCAATGTTTTTCATATCGGTTATCGCCCTAAAATATTTACGCTGTTCTGCAAGACGAACCTTTGATTGTTTTAGATATTGCTTGTCGTTATGTTTAACTGCGTACTTGATTGCTTGTAAGCAAGAAAGAATTCCTCCCTTGTAATACTCAAGTGCGTCAGCTATTGCTTTTTCTCTTGGTACTAAAGCCACTCGCTTTCTCCCTCGATTATCGCCTCTCTTTTAGCTACATCCTTTGGCACTAGCACATAATCGCCCGTGTCAATGGTTGCTATGAGACTTTCGACATCAGTCTTGGTGCTTACGCAGTCTTTTGGTAAGTCCTTTATCACCTTTGTCAAAGTAAAACACATTTCGTCTGCGAAATATGTTGGTTGCTTTTTGATTTGTTCTGCCATTGAATACCTCCTTTGCGCAGTACATTGATTGATGTTGATTGCACAAGCCTCAAGATAGATATATTTTACAACCCCTAAACTTTTAACAGAAAACGAGGGTTATTCATTTTCTCGCTTGTGCAACCGTTGTCGCCATTGATTGTCGCCATAGTTGTTGACCTATCAGACGCAACCATTAGCTACAAAAAAAACCCCCAACTGCACGAAGCAGTTGAGGGCTTGTGTGTGTGAGAACTAGCCAAGTAGTGCTAGAAGTCTCTCCTTGTCTTTCGCTTTAAGGTTCGACTTCGCAATCACCTGTGCCGCACTCGTAAATGTGTGCACGGGTGCAGGTGAAGTTCCACCTAGAACAGCTAAAGCTGACTGCGCTTGTGCAAGGTTCTTGCTAATCTTCGCCACCTTGTTGTCCACAAACTCCTTCGACAACTCCTTACCTGCTCGTGAGTGCGTACGACCTTTGGCTTTAGCCAATCGTCTCTCGAACTCCTCCACGCAAGGTTTAACCTCTGCAACCGTTTTCGCCTGTGCGATATGGTCGTGGATTTCCTGCGCTGTCGCCTGTGTAGGCGATTTGCCGTTACTCATTGTATATTTAGACATACTTATTGCTCCTTTCCGAGACTGCGTGATTAATTGGGTGTCTGTCGTGTCTCGGTTGCCGACTTGACACCATTGATATCCCTCCTCCTCCCTTTAGGGAGGATAGGACGACCAACTCTGCAAACCCTTGCTATGATTGACCTATGCTCCACAAAGGGGGTTATGTGTCGGCTTGTGAGGAGGTTTTGAAAACAACACGTGCAGATGCGTAAGATATCTCCCTAGTAGGGACATAAAACGGCAGGGTTC
>CEVZ01113763.1_pt1 | contig 19797 bp, 14 predicted proteins | sample 361371 | NCBI WGS metagenome assembly CEVZ01 (sample SAMEA2620217, study PRJEB7988) | marine metagenome | isolation source: saline water (ENVO:00002010), including
AAGAACGTTGCTGGTTATAGAAACTATGATTCTTCTGAGTTCACTGCCGTTTCTCCATTATTGGATGATGATGATGCATTAGAAGCATTATGGAAGAAAGAAAACTCTCTTCAAGATTTTGTTGCTCCTGATCAGTTCAAGTCTTATGATGAATTGAAGAAGCGTCTTGGTTATGTTCTTGGTGGTAATGCGACAGTTACTCAAGATCCTGAAGTGGAAGATGAAGATCGTGCTCGTGGGCCTTCCCCAGTAGCATCTGTTCCATCTGAACCAGAACCTGCTATTGCAATTGGAACTGGTGATGAAGATGATGATACGTTATCATACTTTGCGAAACTCGCAGCAGATTAACACAAAAAAGGGGTCTCACGACCCCTTTTTTTATGGCATTGTAACTCTTGTATTTTCCGTTTTTGCTAATCGATCATTGATTCTTTGGGAGGATCTTTGATATATCATAATATCTCTCATATCATTTAAGAATTGTTGTAAATATCTTCTTCTTAAAAGATAGATAGATCTTTTTTTATCATTTTTTATTGTTTCATATTCCCAATTACTAATACCTAAAATGGTTGAGTTGGAACCAGGTGTAATATAAGTATTTCCTTCATAATAAGATATTGAAAAATCTTTATCTACATGTTTACCTTGAGGTAGAATTAATTTACCATTAGAGTCTCTAATTTCCTTAGTTTCATAATGATGTATATCTCCTAAAGCATCTTCATTTTTGTAAATATTAAGTACGTAATAATATAAATCTCTATTTGATAAAGGCCATTCATCTCTCACATTAATAATACCAGCAGTTATAAGAACAACCCAATCTAATTCTGAATTGCCATAAAATTCCTCTGCCACAGTATCAGGTCTTGCACCTTCCATTATTTCATACTTATCAAAGATTGTGAAGATATTTTGTAGATCATCACGTAGTTTGTTTCTTCTGAATAAGTTTTTAACCGTTAGATAACTCTGAGAAGAGAGACTATCCGATAAAAAGTTTTGATATTCTAGGTTTGGTAATTCTCTAAAGTATCCCATCTTAGAATCCTACTCCATCTTCGTTGTTATCATACCCTGCATAATCCTCATTGTATATTGGTGTAAGTTCTGTAAATGAGAGTGTAAGCATAGATGAAATTGGTGCACCATCTTTATATGTTGCAAATGTACCATCACCTGTATAATTGACAGCTACATTTTTAAGAGCACATATTTTCATTCTATTTAAATAATCCTTTGCTCTGCCCATATATTCAATTTGGAATACATTAGGTGTTCTTAATACAGTTCCACCAGATCCTTTAGGTGCCATATTTCTCTTAAATGATTTTATTATTGTTCTTATAATTTGTGCTTCTTTTTCATAACGAGGGGTTAACTTGAAATTAAATGTGAAATTTCTAAGAGTCGGACCAGAAAATAATAATTCTAAATTTGGATTTAGGATTTCTCCTTGGTTTCTAGCCAGGAGTTGATCTAGAGTTATATTTCCACCAATAAGTGAATTAACTGCTTGTTTGGCAAAATAACTTTGTACCATATTCTGATTGGCAGAAAGTGATCCTAAAATGCCCTGAAAACTCTCTCTTACTTTTTCCGCATTTCCTTGTACTGCTCCAATAGAACCCTCATAAAGTTTACTTTCTAAGTCATTCATCCTAGATTCACCCCAAGCAGTAGAGTTAGTATCTGCAAGTTGTGCGGGAATTGGGAGAATGACACTTCCTAATAAATCTCTAGTATCTCTTAGATTACCTTGTTCTTGAGATAAGGATTCATTTCCTGATGAAATAAAAGAAGTTTGATTTCTTTTTGATAACTGTAATGCAGTTCTAACAGATCTTTTATACTCAAAAACAGAAAACTTTAGAAAATCTTGAGTATTATCTATTGTACTATAAGGGTATCGTAGATCAGATGGCATTCTCTGACTAGGCCCTCTTCTACCATCTCTTATTAAATTTTTCTCCCAAGGATTTTTCCATGGTTTAGTGGATGTAGTTGTTGTAGAAGAATTGTCATTTTCTACTAATACTTTAACTTTCTTTTTGTCTTCCTCTGAAAGTTTCTCATATCCTTCTTGTAACGCTTCTCTTACTTTTTTATTATGATCCCATTGCCACGCCCATCCACCAGTACCTTCACTATCAAGATCAAATGCATTCATGGTAACGATATCAGCTGCTCCTAGTACTCCATTCCACCCTCTCTTCATAAAATCCTTAAACCCTGGATTATTCCAAAAGTTCTGGTTCTTTGGTTGCTTAAAAGGATTATCGGGAGAAATTTCTGACATCGACCTTTATATATTAATTTTAACTATTTAGTTGTCTTTTTCCAAAAGGTATCTCTCTTGCATCCGCAAGTTCCTCTGGATAGACTTCATACAACTGACCTACGACCTCATTCCATGTATATTGTCTATAAGAACCCCAATGAAAATTAATTCCACGAAATCCCCAACGGAATAAATCAGTTACTGCAACTAAAGGATGTGCATCATATTCTATATTATTAGTTTTAGGATTATAAACAAATGTATAATATTTTCCCACATCAGGAACAGGAGTGACAGTATTATTAAGAGCTTCCATCATTTCCATCATCAAGTCATCAGGGTCTTCTGTTCCCATTAGATTATCGACAACACCACGAATTCGATTATGTTTATCATCGGTAGGGTAACTTGAGGTCATTTAGATATTCCTAATTCTTTTTCTGTTAATATTTTAAATTCCAATCCTCTGTCCAGACAGTATTCTTCTGCTGCTTTCCATTTTGCCTGATTCTTTGCATATTCACGCACTTCATAGATATATCCTCTTGTCTTCTTTTTTTGACGTTTTGGTTCCATACATTGTCTTAGAGGTTTTACTTCAATAATCATTTTTTTAATTTTACCAGTCTTTTCTCTTACTTTAATATAAAAGTCTGGAAAGTATCTATGAACTCTATTATCTAAAGGAGATCTATAAGGAAGAAAGAACTCTTCACTTCCCCACTCTAAAATATTCTGATTACTATCACAATATTTCATGAATTTTAGTTCCCATAAAGAACGGTAAATTATGTTTCTATAGTCACCTTTATACTTTAATGGGTTGTTAGGTCTATATCTTCCTTTATAAGACATCTAAATACTTTATAATATAAAAATAATATAAGGTATTTATGGCACCAGTAATACAAAGGTTCAAAATGAATGTTTTGAATAGAACTGACATTACTAAACTGTCTTTAACAAATCAATACCAGGTAAATATTTCTGGAATTACAGGAGCACTTAGAGAGTATCTTCGCAGTTTCTATGGTGTTGATAATAATTATTTAAATGGTGCGGTGGGCATAATGTGTTCTGAAGCTACTCTTCCTACCAGTTCATTTGCAACTGCAGAAGTTAAAGATAATTTTCAGGGTATAAATCAACAATTTGCTCATACTAGAATGTATCTTGATAGTGATTTTACATTCTATATTGATAGAAATTATAATGTACTTAAATTTTTTGAAGGGTGGATGGATTATATTTCGGGGGATAATACGGTAGATGGTGTTACTAATATAGATAATCATAATTATTATCGTCGATTTAATTATCCTATGCAATCAAATGACACTGTAGGATATAAATGTGGAACGTTAACAATTGCCAAATTTGATAGGAACTATGAGAAAAGTGTGGGATATGAGTTTATAAATGCATTTCCTAAAGCTATGACATCGATTCCAGTGTCTTATGGAGATGCCGATATATTGAAAGTAACTGTTCAATTTGCTTATGATCGTTATATAATGGGAGGTTTAAGTCCAAGTTAGTTGCTAAATAACCTTACTGAAGTGTATTAAAAATTATGCCTTTACCACAAATATCTGCTCCGACCTATGAGTTGGTATTACCGTCGAGTAATAAAAAGATTAAATATAGACCTTTTTTAGTTAAAGAGGAAAAGATTCTAATCATGGCATTAGAATCAGAAGATACTAAACAAATTACTAATGCAATTAAAACTGTTATTGGAAATTGTGTTTTATCGAGAGGTATTAAAGTTGAAAAATTAGCAACTTTTGATATTGAATATTTGTTCTTAAATGTTCGTGCCAAGTCTGTTGGTGAGACAGTGGAAGTGAATGTAACATGTCCAGATGATGGTGAGACGCAGGTTCCTGTTGAAATTGATATTGATTCAATTAAAGTTCAGAAAAATCCTAAACATTCGAATGTTATAAAATTGGATGATAATTTGTCCGTACAAATGCAATATCCATCATTAACACAGTTTATTGAATCTAATTTTGATATAGACCCTCAAAAGAGTCAAGTGGATGAATCATTGAATGTAATTATGTCTTGTATTAAGCAAGTATATAATGAAGAGGAAGCATGGGATGCTACAGAATGTACTAAGAAAGAATTAAAGGATTTTGTGGAACAAATGAACTCTAAACAGTTTAAGGATATTGAATCATTTTTTGATACGATGCCTAAACTTTCTCATACTCTTAAGGTAACTAATCCCAAAACTAAAGTGGAAAGCGAAGTTGTAATTGAGGGCCTTGCATCTTTTTTCAACTAGCCCTGGCTCATGAAAGTTTGGAAAATTATTATAGAACAAACTTTGCTTTGATCCAGCACCATAAATATAGCTTAACAGAGTTAGAAAATATGATTCCGTGGGAAAGAGAGATTTACATTTCACTTCTCCAGCAATATATTGAAGAAGAAAATTTAAAACAGCAACAACAAAGTGGCATTTAAGTCGATTTTCAAAACTAAATCTTTAGTACCGAAGATAACTAAAATTTCTTCTTCAATTTTTGGTCGTCGTTCAACTCCTACTCCTATATTAACACCTTCGGGTACACCAGTTTCTGAAACATTAGTTGAAACTAATAGGATTTTAGAGGAAATACAAAAGCAATTAACTTTAGATTTTGCCTATAGAATTGCCAAAGAAGAAGATGAAATAAAGACTATTAGAAAAAATACTGCCATTATGAAAGGTGGTAAAATAGGTGGTGGGGAAAAAGATACTAAATTAGGTGGAGGTATTGGTAAAGTATTTCAGACTGTTACTGCTCCTGTAAAGGGTGTCTTTAGTAGAATATTAGGATTTTTTGGATGGTTAGGAGCAGGGTTTATTGTTAATAAAGGATTAAAATGGTTATCTGATAATCCAGAGAGAATAGATAAAATTGTTAATTTTGTATCCAAACATTGGAAATTAATTGCAGGTTTAGTTGTCGGGGGAGTAATACTTAATACCGTTGCCAATCTTATAGGAACAATTTCTCTCTTAAAGGGAGCTCTTGGATTACTTGGTATTGGTGCAGGTGCAAAAGGTGCAGTTGCTGCTGGAAATAAAACAGGATTCTTCACTAAACTTTCTAGGAGGGGTGTAACAACTACTAAGACAGGTACTAGGTTCAGTGGAATGCCTGGTACTAGTCCTAAAATTACACAATTCAGTAGAACAAAAACTCCTGTATCAAGATTCTTACAAAAACAGAGGGTTACATCTAAGTTACTGGGACGTAATTTGAGATTACCCAAAACAAGAATAGGAGGGGGATTATTTTCTATTTTAATGGGTGGTTTGGAATATAAAGGTAGATTGGATGAAGGTCAAAGTCATTTGCAAGCAGGGTTGGGAACTGCTGGAACTATTGGTGGTGGAATGGCTGGTGCCAAAGGTGGAGCAATGGCAGGTGCTGCTATTGGTGCAATGTTTGGTGGTGTCGGTGCAGTTCCAGGAGCACTAATTGGTGGTTTGATTGGTGGTATTGGTGGATCTTGGTTAGGTGGAAGAGCTATGGATGCAGTATCTGGTGCTGATATGGGTAATCAATTATCTCAACAAGAACTAAACAGACATGAAAATCTTTTTCATAATACACAGAGGAGAAGTGGTAATGTTAGTATGATTAATTTGGGAGAAACTACTGAGGGTGGTAGTGGATTTGGTCCTTCTGGAGACGCTGAAGTTGTCAGTACCTTCTCATCTGAGGATCTGGGTAATATAAGTGTAAATTATATGAGAATGGAATTGGGGGTATATGTATAAATGGAAATTGCAGAAGTAAAAAAAGTAAAACTTAATGTTACTAATATTAAAAGTGTTCTTATTAGATCTAATAAGAAATTTAGGAATGTGGAACAGAAAAAAAGTTATTTAACTCGTCGTCAAGAAGAACAAGAGAAAAGGATATTATTAGAAAAGAAAATAGAAGGTTCTCCTTCAAGAAAAATACCTAAGATTCCTCTTTTAGGTAAAGCAGCAGGAGTTGCTAGATCTATTTGGGATAGATTGGTTAATTTCTTTGGATGGTTATTGGCAGGATTTCTTGTAACTCGATTACCACAAATCATAGAAAACTTAAAAACACGTTTTGCATTTATTAAACCAATTTGGGAAGGTGCCATGAAGACTTTTGCTATTATTGGTAAAGGTATGAGTTGGTTGTTTAATGGTATAAGCAGTCTTTTTAATTTAAATAAATCTACAAAGGATTTGCAAAAAGCCGAATCAGATTTAAAGAATTTGGATAAAGACTTAAAAGGGATGAATCATGAATTGAAAGGTGGTGGAACTCAAGCACGAGAAAGAACTTCATCTGATTCATCCACTAATGTGAATGATAATAATAGTCAATTTTCATCAGTAAATTATAATCAAGGACCTTTTATAGATAATAATCTTGAAAGTACGGGTCAGGTAATGAGGCAAGCATTATTAAAAGAGGATAATAAAATACAAACAAAGAGTAAGAAGATTAAAGAGAAGAAACATAGAGAAGTTAAAAATCCCCGTTTAGATTCTAGGTTGGATCGAAATGTTAAAGTTAGAACAAAAACTGCCTCGTCGGTATTAAATCAAAAAGGACCTTTAGATAAAGATCAACATATACCTGCAGATCTTATAGTTGTAGAAAGAACTAAAGTAAAATGGTGGAATCCAGCAACTTGGAGTCGGGCTAGTAATAATAATTCTAATGTTTCAGAATTTCTTGACAACGGTGTACAGGATCTAGGATGACAATACAACAACCTCCCATATACGAAAAGTTCGTTATAATATCAACTGATGGTAGAAGATATGTCACTGCAGATGATGGTCAATTTAGAGTGACTGACATATATTATTATGAAAATATACTTTCTCCACATATAACAGGAACAGTTACTCTTGTTAGTAGTATTGGTGTTTCTAATTCTGCAGATGATATTCAAGATAGGGTGGGTTCTTTACATAGTTACCTTCCTCTTGAAGTAGGATGTGAACTTCTATTAAAGGTTAAAAATTATATTGGTGAAGGATTGGATTTTTCATCTACTACTAATCCTCATAAGAGATTATATGTTAATGAAGTAAAAGTCTTAGAGAAAACATCTACTTCAGAGATTTTGCAATTTAGATTTGTATCTAGGATAGGATGGACTAATCCTACTAAAAGAGTAACCAGACATTTTGATGGAAGAATAAGTGAATCTGTAAAAAATATTCTAAGAAATGACTTAAAATTACCTGGTGATTTAATTCAGGTTGATGATTCTAGTAATTCTTATTCATTTGCAGGAATGACTCAGAGGCCTTTTGATTTACTTGGTATGTTAGCAAAACAGACCATTCCTCAAAATACGGCAGGAGCAGGTTATTTTTGCTATGAAACTAAGAGTGGATTTAAATATATTTCTGCAGATACGTTAATCAATTCTAATCCTTATCCTGAGAATTATAATTATAATTCTTTTGTGGAGTCCTCATATCAAGCTTCAGATGTTGAAAATCAATTTAAAATAGAATCTTTAACTGTAACACAAGATCAAAATTTATTAAATCAGATTAGAACTGGTATATATGCCACGAAGACTATATTTTTTAATCCAGCAACTTTTGAGTTTACCGAGATTGATATTTCTGTGGATAATGATAAGTTATATAAGAATCCTAAATTTTCTACTCTAGGTAAAACACCACAAATTCCTAAGATATTGGAAGAAGAATTTAATTCTGGAAATAGATTTCATCGGGTAGAAACTGCTATATTAAATATTGGGGGTGATAAAGAAAGTGTTACTCCTAACAATAACCCTGAGTTTTATTTTGCTGCTGCAGCAGCAAGATATAATTTATTATTCTCTCAAAAAACTTCTATACTTATTATGGGTAATACTGATTTGGAAGCTGGTGAAGTATTGAATCTGGTAATTGAGGATATATCCAATAGAAAGGAAATGGGCCCAGATCAAAAACAAAGTGGTAGATATATAATTGGCTCTTTATGTCATCATTTTAATCCTGAAAAAAGTGAAACTTCTTTAGGTTTATTGCGTGATTCTTATGGATTACATTCATCTCAAAATACTTAATATAAAATGAATAATTCTTTTGCTTCTGATAGTTTTTATGGGTTAGGAACTCACGAATGGATTGGAACGGTGCTTCCTTATGCATCTCAAGAAAATCAGCAAAATGGTATGGCAGGTTTTGGTATTCGTAGAAGAGTTGCCATTATGGGATATCATCCTTCTGATATTTCTCAAATACCTGATGATCAAATTGTATTTGCTTTAGTTGCTCTTCCACCGACTGCGGGCTCTGGAGCAGCTGGTAGAAAAATGAGTGTGAGATTAACTCAAGGTGATGTAGTTCTTGGAAAGTTTTTAGATGGAAATGCAAAACAAAATCCTGTTATTTTGCATGTTTTAGGAAGAACTCAAAATGCCAAATTTCAATCTGGTAGATACGGTCTTAAAACTGGATTTGTGGGTTCATCTAAACAAACTAACTTAAATCCACCTAATCCAGGTGACGGTACTCCTTCACAAGAATTTAATGCAGATACTCCTGAAGGAACCCCTAGTGCCATTAAAACTGCAAATAAATCTAATAAAAGTTCTAGCAATGCACAAAGATTAATGAAAAAGGGTGGATTGGTTGGTGGTACAGTAGGTGTATTAAAAAGTAAGGCTAAAAATGCTGCTGGTTCCTTGATTAAAAAGACGATCACAGGTCTATTCTAAATAATTAATAGGAGGATATTACCCATGGCAGAATCAGTCCCACAGTGGAAACAAGACTTACTAAAAGAAGCAGAACAAAAAGATAGGAGTAATGAATTTCTTGTTAGGGTTTTAAATGATAAACAAGAACCATTAAATAGGCAAGCAGCTGCTTTTGCGGTTCCTGTCGTTGTATGGGGAGTTAAAAGTTTAGCTGCTGCAATTCTTGCTGTAGGGACATATGAAGCCGGTAGAAGATATTTAAACAATGGTAAAGTATTCACTAATGGTACGGAGGTGTATAGTGATAGAGAAATTGAAGCATTACTTGACGATCCTAATTTTTGGAGGCAACCATCTTCGGATATAGATTCTTCTCCATCTTCTACTGATGCTACTTCTGCTGCTACTTCTGAAACAGTTTCTCCTATAACTACAGTTAATCCTTTAGATACTACTACGTCTTCGGAGACAGTAGTTGAATCAACTTCATCTCCTGATGCAACTGTAGTTTCATCTTCTACAAGTACTCAAACAGTTAATGATGAACAATTAAGAGCTGCCGTTCCATTTATTATTGCTTTTGATCTCATACAATCTCCTGTAAAAAAAGAGAAGATTCAATTTATAATTGATAATTATGCAGATAATCCTATTATTGCAGAAGCTCTTAATACACCACTGGATAGTCTTCCTGCTACTAATAGAGAGGCCATTCTTACAGAAGTTAATGAGTCTTTAGAGTATCAGAATACAGGGCCTAATATAAGAATAGAAGAGGGTACTATTGACGGGGTTACTGAAATACCTAATGTAGTTAGAGGTCCCAATACAAGAGTGGTTACTCCTGACGGGACTATTTTTGTCAATCCTGCTAATCCCGATGATGTAACTAGGGGAAGAGGGATTAATGTACCCCAACCTCGTGTTGATACAACTGATTTGGAGTATCCCACTACAGGAACGGGTACTGAAGTGATTGATCAGGCTGATCAGATTCAATCTGAACTTATTTCTCAGGCGGTTACAACCAGTGAGGTAGTAAGTCAAGAATCTATATTAACGCAGGTAAATAAACAATTACCACGAAATAATCATATTCCTGACAGTACAGTAACAGGACGTGACATTACACAAGCTGATCCTTGCAGAGATAATACTTTAGATGAGGTATCAAGTCAAATTGAAAATTTATTTAATATGATTAATGGGCCAGGAAGTGCTATTTTAAATCTACCACAAGCAATTAAAGATGCTTCGGGAATGATAGGTAGATCTATGAATAAATTTGTCAATAAAATGACCACTGCTCTAAGTCAAAAATTAGAAAAGATGATTTCGGGTGGATTTCAGACTTTAGCTTCTGGTATAATGGCTCAAGTTTCTAAGGCATTTCCGATGACCGCAGCAATTGCGAAGATTACTGGTATTCAGGATGCTTTATTAAGTCCTATTAAAGCTTTGTTTGACGGTATTTTTTGTGCTTCATCTAGAATTTCTGCTACCATACCAAATATTGCTGCAGATTTGCTTACTGGAGCAGTAGATAATCTTCTTAATGTTCCTATTTGTGCTGTTGAGCAAATGATAGGTGGAATGGTTACTAAAATTGCTAGTATGGCTGATTCTTTAGTAGGCCCTCTTTTAGGACCTATTTCAAAGGTATTGGGTGTTGCTATGAATGTTAAAGATTTTATGCTTGATGGTATAGATTTACTTAAGAAGGTTGGTGGATTTTTCTCATGTGGAGAAAAGCAAGATTGTCCTACAAGTAGCGTTTATAAAAATACTGTAGGACAACAAAAAGATAGGTCAGAGTCATCTAATAAAAAGAGTTGGGGAAATGTTTTTAGAGGAGCAGCAAATGCCTCAGTGAATATTGCTACTGGTACACTTGGTGTAGTAGGTGATGTTGCAGAGGTTGGTAGTGAAATATTGGAACCATTGAATACACCTGGTGCTCTCAATACATTATCTGGTGCATCTCTTGTAGGAGGAGCATCTAGTGTAACTACTGCATTTGAGGAAAGTTATGGAAAATGGAGTATTTTTGGACAAAAATTATCAGATGTAGAAGAAACTCCTACAGATTGTAATACTGGTAATATATTTGAGTGTGGATTACCTAAAGTAGAATTTTTTGGGGGTGAAGGTATAGGAGGAGTAGGAAAGGCTATTCTTGGTGGAGTGAAGGCAGAGTTCAATTTTGATGATATATATGGAGATGTGAAGAGAACCGCAAGTATTGTTGGAATAGAGATGGAAGATAGAGGTAGTGGATATACATCTCCTCCTATTGTAACTCTTACTGATAACTGTGATAGAGGATATGGTGCTTATGCGAAGGCACATATAGATCAAAATCCATATTCACCTACTTATGGTGAGATTTTAAGTGTATCTATGATTACTGTTGGTGAAAATTATCCTGCAGAAGAGGAACCAGTTCCATTATATATTAGTGGAGTTGTTATTGATAATCCAGGAGAAGGATATGAAGAGGGAGATACTTTAGATAACTTTGATTTGACTATTGTAGATGGTAGAATAGAAAGTGTTGATATTGTTAATAGGTTAGCTTACTCTGGTTTACCTGAACTAAATATTAATACTAATCTAGGTTTTGGTGCAGTGCTTCGACCTTTAATGTCTAAAACTAGACCTCAAGGTGATGTACTTGAAGTTATTGATTGTGTTGGGAAGGTTTAATTATGACAGCTGATGCGTGGCAACAGAATATTTATGGTAATCTTATTATAGAATCTAATAAGAGTGATACTGTTAGTGATTTAGCTGGTGGTGAAGCATTTTCTCTTAAAGGAACTAATAAAGAAGGTAATAGATTTATATTAGCTCATCATGAAGGTGGTATTACTAGAGTTGAAACCGAACAAGGTCTTCAGATAGATGCTGGTGCTAAGAAAACATCTAATGGTGGAACTGCCTTACAAGTAACTGCACATACAGGAAATCTTTCTTTAACTTCAGTAAAAGATCATGTTCTTATTAAAGCAAGTAGAACTATTACTTTAGATGCTAATGATATTATTCTTAAAGGAACGAATAATATTCAAATAGGTGGTGATGATGTTGGTGATACAAGAGAAATTAAGTTAATTGCTCAAAAAATAAATGTTACTGGACCTGCTGGTAAGCAAGATCTTCTTGATCATCTCAAATTAAGTTCTTTTATGGCAGCAACAAGTGGTAAATTGAGTTTTGTGAGTGATACCGCACTTGGAATGACAAAAAGTTTTGATATAGGAGGTATTGCTGGTAGTAAATTAGGTGCAGCTGCAGGTGGTGCTATTGGAGGTCCTGTGGGTGCGGCTATTGGTAGTAAAATCGGAGAACAAATTGGATCGGAAATAGTATAATGTCATCACTTAATCAAGACTTTACAAGATCAGGAAACTCAGTATTTGAGAATGTTTATATCTATGGTAATCTTGATTATCAATTTAAAAGCATTTCAGTTGATGATTTAGAAGTCAGAGGAAATTCATATACAAGTGGTATTGCCACGTTTGCTGATGATGTTGATATTTGGGGTAAGTTAGATATTAGTTATCTAACTGTTAAGAATAGATTTAATGTAGGTTCTGGAGGTACTGTATTTGTTGGTATTAATACTGGTGAATTAAGTGGCCGAGTTGGTATAGGAACCACTCAACCTCTAGAGAAACTACAGGTTAATGGGGATAATTCTTCTGTAGTAGTTACTGGATTTGGTACTGTTGGAATTGGAACAACTACTCCATTTGGTAGTTGGATTAACCCTGTTACATTTAGTGAATCTGGTCAAGGGCCCTTAAAACTGGAAGTTGATGGTAGTGTTCATATTGATAGAAATATTTACGACTCTGTAGGTTCTCCTGGAGAAAATAATTATTGGTTAAAGAGGGATGAGCATGGTATTAGATGGCAACCAATACCTCCTAGTTTAGATCAAGAAGGAATTAAAGTTCAGGATGAAGGTGTCTATGTTCCCATTTCAGTGGGTACTGCTCAAACATTTGATACTCTGAACTTTGTACAATCAAATAGTCTTGGTTTGGGAACTGATACACTACTTCCTACAGCAGCAAATATTAGTAGTCCAACTGGAGTAGCAACTATATTTACTTTTGATTTATGGGGATTTGATGGTGAAGGTGATAATGCTTCAATTTATAGACAAACTAATGTTGGTATTTTAACAGTAAGTCCTATAACACCTCTTCAAGTTGGAGCAGGTGCAACTGACAGTGTTGTAGTTACTGGTATTGGTTCTGTAGGTGTTGGTACTACTAATCCCGTACAAAGATTTCAAGTAGGTGTACCTGATTCAGATGGTGGTGCGTATACAGTTATTACTAAAAAGGGTTATGTTGGTGTTGCAACGATAGATCCAGAGTATGCGTTAGATGTTTGGGATGATGCTTATTTTAGGCAGAAATTAACAGTTACTAGACATACTGAATTAGATTTCACCTTGAATGTAGATAACGCAGCAACATTCCAGAGTACAGTAGATGTAGATGGTCCTACAACTCTTAATAATACATTAGATGTAGATGGTTTAACTACATTTAATAATGCTACACCAGCTACAAGTACTCTAAATGCTTCTGTCCAATTGGATGGTGGTTTAGGTATTGTTAAAAATTTAATAATTGGTGGTATTACTGAAGTAAGGTCAAATGAATCGTCTCTTAGTCCTGCTACTGGTGCTCTTCAGGTTACTGGTGGTGTTGGAATTGGAGAGAATTTGCATATTCAGGATAATTTAAATGTTAAAGGTAATACTGTTTTAGGTGATACAACTAATGACACTACAACGGTGAGTGGTACTTTACATGTAGAATCTCCTATAGAATCTGTAGGGGTAAATACTGGAGCTGTTCTTGTTGAAGGTGGAGTTGGTGTTAAGAGAAATGTAAGTATTGGTGGTAGTTTGACTGTTAGTGGTCTTTCTACTTTTGTTGGAACTGTAGAATTAGAGTCATCATTGTTAGATATTAATAATGATAATGGATTTTCTGATGCAGTTGGTGTATGTAAGACTGATTATCGTTTGGCATCAGTGGGAACTGGTGTATCATGGAGACCATCTGGTGTTCAGACAAAAAATGCCATTTGGGTTTCGATGAATGGATGTGATAGTAATAGTGGATTACTTGAAGGTGATTCTAAAAGAACAATTGGTGCTGCTGCATCAATAGCACAGACAGGAGATACTATTATTGTTCGTTCAGGTGTTTATAAAGAAAATAATCCAATAGGTCTTAGAACTGAGGTTACTGTTTCTGGTGAAGATTTAAGATTGGTGACAGTTGTTCCTCTTAATACTAATAAAGATGTATTTCAGGTAAGAGCAGGATGTCTAATACAGAATATGAACTTCGCAGGTATTACAAGTCCTACTAATCATCCTAATTGTGGAGCTGTGGCATTCCCTCCAACTGCAGAGGGCGTTGCATTAGGTAAAGATTTTCAGGCTGTAACTGGATATACCGCACTGGGCCCAGCAAACCAAGGACCAGATAGAATAGATCCATCAAAAGGTGGTAGATATAGAAGTCCTTATGTCAGGAACTGTACTAACTTTATGACTGGTAGTATTGGAATGAAAATTAACGGTGATTATGTTAATGCTGCATATACAGGTGTTAATGATTTAGGACAAGATCTAAAATCTATGGTCTGTGATTCATTTACTCAGTATAATGAAAATGGAATCGGTGTATCAATAACTAATAATGCTTATGCCCAGTTAGTTTCTATCTTTACTATTGGATGTGATATTGCTATATTCTGTGGATCTGGTGGACAGTGTGACCTAACAAACTCTAACTCATCTTTCGGTAATGTCGGACTAAAGGCAGATGGTATTGGAGATGTTGAGTTTACTGGGATTACTAATGTAAGTTCTATTGGTGGTCAGGATGTTATTGCAATTAATAATGTTAGAGATATAGAAGAAAATATAAGAAAACCTTTTGATGGTCAAGGAGCATATTTCCAAATTGATTTAGATAATTATCCCGATACTAATGCAACTGGCATATTAACAGCACCACTTCAATTTATTAGAAGTATTGATATTATTGATGGTGGTACTGGATATGCTCCAGGATCTCCTCCTAATGTTACTATTCCTAATCCTTTAGGCCCTGAATCAATTTTACCAGAGTTTTCTGCTAATGTAAGTGCGGCAGGAACAATTAGTTCTATTGATGTTATTGCGAGTGGGAGAAACTTCTTACCCAATCAAGAACTTCCTGTCACTTTCTCTAGTGGAGATGCTATTGCCAGAGTAAATACAGATCCTGTATTATATACGGTAAGTGAATCGACAGAACCTAATCCATTATCAGGATTAACTGATGTCACATTTAATGAATTTATTCCTTATAGTATTGGGGCTGGCGTAAGTGTTGCTTTCTCAAGGTTAAGTCGTATCATTACCAGTTCACATTCTTTTGAATATGTCGGTGCTGGTACAGACCTAAATAGAGCAAACCCCTTCCAGGGTGGGGAACCTATTCCTGAAAATGAAGTTATTTCTATTAATGGTGGGCAAGTTCCATATACCAGCACTGATCAAAAAGGTAACTTTAGAATCGGTGATGGTCTAACCATTGATCAGACTACTTCTACTATTTCTGGAAGAGACTTTAACAGAGCGATTCAAGCACAATTAACACCATTAATACTTTCGTTGAGATAATATGGCAATAGCACCAGTCAATAAGTTTATATCAGTTGCTGTTCCTGTGGCACCAGGAGAGCAAAAATTGTATGAAGTACCCACTGGAACTTCTGCACTTGTGTTGTATGCACAAGTTGCTAATGTAGGTATAGGGCAATCATATCCTACTGTTACTTTTATTCAACGGAGAGAAACAAGAAGTACAGGTAATACTAGAGATATAAGAGTTATAAAAGACGTTGAGATTCCACCCAATGATGCAGTAATATTAATTGATGGTAGAATTGTATTAGAAAAAACACCATTAATTGTAGATCGTTTATATATTACAGGAATTCAGACTGGAATAACCACAATTTTCAATGTAGATTATAATGAACCTGCTGGACTTGCTACAGTAACTACAATGACTCCACATGGTTTTGGGGTGGGTAGTGAAATAACCATGGCAGGTATTGCTTTTACTTGTCCTAGTGGTACTGGTATTACAACAACTATATTTCCTGATCCACAAAAATCATATATTGTAGATACAATAGTTGAGGAAGAACCTAGTGTTGGTGCATCTAAAACATTTACATCTATAGTTGGAAGTGCTGTTGGTTATAAGCATGTTTATAATGCTGCTATTCATGATTTTGTTAGAGCTAGGCCAGACGCAGTTACTTTGACAGGTGGATCTAGTTATACTCCTTCAGGAGCACTCTATAATCCTACTACAGGAATTGTGACATTTTCTATACCTTGTCATGGGATGCTTGATTCAACTGCTACTAATCTTAAAGATCCTGGAGCTGGCACTGCATATAATGCAAATGCTGGTATATTAACTGTTCATACCACTACGACTCATGGTTATGATAATGGGGATTTGATTAGATTTGATGATGATGCACTAACTTTTACATGTGCGATGGATAGTAATACTGCAGAAAAGAAATATCCAAGAGCATCAGATCCAACCAGAGGTGTATGGTTACCTATTTCTAATAAAACTGCAAGTACTTTTGAACTTAATGTAGGAAAGAGTCCATTAGATTATTTCAGCGTTCAAGCAGCAAATTATGATGCTGCTTCTGGAATTATGACTGCTACTATAGGTAGTCATAAGTTAAAGGTAGGTACAAGTATTAAATTAGCAAATAAATCTCTACAGTTTAGATGTGCACAAGATAATTTTGTAGGTATTCATACATATCCTCGACCTGCAGGATATGGTGGTGCAAGTTCGAATGATCCTGCATATGATACTGCTGTTAATATTGATGCTGTTACTGATACAACTATTACTTTAGATGTTGGATCTTCTTCTTATGTGGGGGTACATACGTTTGTAGCTGCCACTGGATTAACAGTAACTGATGCTGAATATACACCTCAGTCAGGTATTATGACTTGTACTGTTGCTAATCATGGCATGGATAATGGTGATGGTATTCAATTTGCAACTGAATCTTTAACTTTTAGTTGTGGATATTGTGGTGCAATAGGAGTTTCTTCGCAAAAATCTTATCCAAGAGAGAAAGATTATGCAAATAATAGATGGTTACGTATTGATAATGTTACTACTAATACGTTTGAGGTACAAGTTTTAGATACTATTCCTTCTACTAATACTGATAGACATTATTTTGAGTCGGCAACTAGTGAAGGTGTTACGAGAGGTGTTGTTGTAAGTGGTGGTGCTTATGAACATACATTTGTTAGTGCGGTGTCAGGAAGTATGAAACGTTCTAATAAGACTATATCTATTACAAATAATTCTTTGATATTTAAATGTAGTGTAGATAATTTCAAGACCGAACATAGTTATCCCCGACCAACAGATCCTGTTGCTGGTATAGCAACTCCAATTACTAGAGCTGATTATAATACGATAAGTGCATATGTTGGTGTATCTTCAGCTGGCGGATTAGTAGGTCCTTTACAAATGGAATTTCTTGCTAGTATTCTAGAGAACAGCAATGCCTAAGTATCTTAGTGGAAGAGTAAAACAAGTCCCTCAGTCGGCTTTATCTACCAATAGATATCAGTATCTTGGTTTAGATCAGGCAGAACCTAATTTTAGTAATCCTTCATCGTTAGGTATTGCTGACGGTGGTAGTAGTGCTGGCATACCTGTTGGAACAAGATATCAACTCATAACAATTCATGGTGATACTTCGGGAGATAGGTATTGGCAACCTGTTGGTGGTGGTCTAATACCTGGAGCTATTAGTGTATATGAAGAGGGATCTCTGGTAGGGAGTGCCGATAGTATAACCCAATTAGATTTTATAGGAAATGTAGTAACAGCAACTGGTACACCTCTTAATCCGAGAGCTACTCTCACTTTCAGACCACCAGGTGATAATTCAAGTGTATTATTCAAAGATTCTGGTGATTTTGCCACATCTTCTAACTTAATATTTGATGGTACGTCAGGTATTCTTACTGCTACTCAATTAAATGTTGGTGTTGCTGGAACTGTTATTACAGCAATTAGTAATAGTGGAGTTACTTATGTAGGAATATCGGAGAATAATCCTACTCAACAGTTACATATAGATGGTAATCTTAGATTAACAGGTACAGTTTATGATGGTGATAATTTTGGAGGAAATCAGGGAGATTTATTAGTAAAGGCATCTGTAGGTGATCATCTTGAATGGAAATCACCAACTAATGTTCAATCAGGTGCTGGTGGAACTATATCAGAAATACAATATCATGATGATACAGGATTAGTAGATGGTGCTCCTAATTTTGTATGGATAGAAGCGACACAAAGAGTAGGAATTGGTAGTACCCAACCTAATTCTTTATTAGATGTTGTTGGGATTGCTTCATTTAGTAGAGTAGAAGTAAGTGGTATTACAACAACTTATGGATTATTAGATATTAATGCAGGTGGTCAGGCAGATGCATTTACGGTAGAAAATTTAACATCAGGTAGAGTTGTTCTTGCTGGAGCAGGTGGTTCTTTAACAGATAGTTCTAATTTAACTTTTAATACTACCAGTAATACTTTTAATGTAACGGGACATACAGATCTTGATAATGTAAAAATAAGTGGTGTTTCTACATTAGGTTCGGTTAGAATAGAATCTAATACTATTGATACAGATGCAGGTAATTTAATATTAGATTCTGCTGCAGGAACTGTTCAATCACAGGATATATTCTTTGTTAATAATAGTACGGATTCCTTTGATCCTGATAGTGGGGCACTACAAGTAAATGGTGGTGTAGGTATAAACAAGAATGTAAATGTTGGTGGTGCACTCTCTATCACAGGGCCTATCGCCCCCGACATAGCAGTTACACTTTCATCTGCTGGTGGAATTACGACTACGGGTGGAGATCTTTATGTTGGTGGAGATTTATTTATTAAAAATGATCTTCTTTTAGATGAAGGTAATTTCCAGAGACTTATTGTTAATCCTGGTGTTTCGACCTTTAAGGGTGATGTAGAATTATGGGGACAGGCAGGTATTGTATCTGCTTTCTGGGATCAATCTGATGATAAACTCAGTCTTTTAGGTAATACTAAATTAACTTTTGGTAATGGGCCAGATTTAGAAATATATTATACTCCTGGTGATGGATCTAATGATGGTAGTGTAATTAAACATACTGGACCTCATGATATGAGGTTACAAGTACCTGCAGGTTCTCATGATATAGTGTTTGAGACTACTGCTGGTGCTAATATGGCAGTATTTAATGCTGATGGAGGTACTGAATTACTTTGGAGAGGTGGTAGTAGTGCTGGTACAAAATTTAAGACAGCTCAACATGGTGTAGAAGTTACTGGTGTATTCGGTGTAAGTGGTATTGCTTCATTTCATAATAACGTAAGATTTATTGGTTCTGCTGGTGTTACATCTGCATTTTGGGATAGGTCTAATAATAGACTTAAGTTTTATGATGAATCAAAAGCAACATTTGGTGATGGAAATGATTTGGAAATATATCATACAGCTGAACTTAAAGGTGCAGTTGATGATAATGGAGATCCTATTACTGATAATACTAGATGTTCACTAATTAAAGATAAAGGATCAGGTGGATTAATATTTAAGTCAGATGGTGGAGGTGGACCAGGAGCATT
>CEVZ01055443.1_pt1 | contig 19696 bp, 35 predicted proteins | sample 361371 | NCBI WGS metagenome assembly CEVZ01 (sample SAMEA2620217, study PRJEB7988) | marine metagenome | isolation source: saline water (ENVO:00002010), including
GTGATTATTGAAAATCTTTTTATTCCTGATTTTTTCATAACTCCTTAAGTGATTGCGAATGATACTAATAATAACTGCATAACCTCTACTACTAGTAAGAATGCAGTCAGTGTTGTTAAAATTTTTAATATTGTTATTTGTTTTCTCATTAAATTTCCTTATAGTTTAATTTGTGTCTTTGGGTGCGTGGGTGCATCTCCCAAAGTGTCATACTCTGTCATACTCTCTTCTAAATGAGGTGCAAACCACATTGAGAGTACATATCTTTCCCCTGTAAGGACTGGTTCTACACCATGCCACCTTTCAGTTGAGTTATTAAAAGCAACCATTGACCCCGTAAAAGGTATTATCTTATGTCCATCTACGGTTAAGTTACCACCAGTGAAATCTTCATTTAGATTGAAGATAACAGTTCCTGTATCACCTTCATCTGAGTCGTCTTTATGAAACGGACAAAATGATTCCATTGGGTATTTTAATATTTGCATATATGAAACCATCTCAAAGTCATCACCCCAAGGCACAAACTCATCAACCCATTCTAAAATCTGCATGAAATCAGGATTAGATGAAAGAATTGTATAAGATTCTCTTCCTTGCTCATTGGTGAACTTAACTCTGTCTTCGTCTTCTTCGTGTAAAGGTGCAAAATGACCACCATGTTCTTCGTTCATGGATTTGAGTTCAGTGAATGGTGCGACTTCATGCATTTCAATTATTGCATTACAAAGATTCTCAGGAAGAGCTGCGTGTCCGATTATTAAGATAGGATTGTTCATTACCAATTTCTCACTGGGTGTAAAAAGTTTACTTGGGTATATCTCCAAGTTTCACCTGTATATTTAGAGTAGTCATCTATCCATGCTCCGTGAATCCTATTGCCTGGAAATATGACACACCTGTTGAATTTTGCAGGGACTACTCTTTTCAATTCAAATCTATCTAACACTGGATACAATACGTTCAAGTGTTCGTCATTTGATAACCATGTTCCTTCATAAATTGCAGTTCCACCGTCCTCTTCTTTATCCATGTAGATAATCATGTTGAGTGTGGATTCGTTATCAGGTGTATCGAGTTCTGAATCAGTGTGTGGATAATGTTGTATATTCTTATCAAATACACTTAGTGTTTGGAAACAGTTAAATTCATATATCCTAGACCAGTTATATTCTCCTTTGTGAAAGTATTTTTGACATAAACTTACCACTCTTCCCATTTCATTTTCATATATTCTTGTTGGGTGTGCTATTTTGTCTGTTATTCTACAGTCATTATAGTCAATACCATTCCTAGTGTTTCGTTCTGTAGTGTATTTCCACATAGGATAATCTCTATTCCTGACCCACTCATAAAGTGTATCAGGGTCTTCATAGAAATTATCTATAGTCAACACTTCACCGTCAAACTCTGCATTGAAGGTTGAACTGAATTTAAACAGTTCGTCTAATACAAATGGTTTACCCATGATTCTCCTCAAGGAATTGATAAGACATATTATCACCTGTTGTGTTGTTATCAATTATGTCTGCGTGTTTCAAGTTAAAAGATATTGCAATTCTTTCATAGTCTTCTAGAATTTCTTGTGCAGGTTCTACTGAATGCATTATGTAAGAAGGCCAGAATAGAAACTCACCCTCTACTGGGTCATAATAGAATGAAGAATCACACCCCTCTACTCCGTCAAAAAATATATTTGGTTGGTCTTCTTTTGTAATAGTTCTATCTACTGCTTGGTGATTTGCGATTGCACCCATGTTTGGGTTGTAGAACTTTATTGGTTGGTTTGATTTCTCAGTCTTGACATAATATGTTCCTGATATGTGTGAGTTGACATGATTATGTGTTGCGTGAGAATGTGGGCCGTTGTAGATACTTATCCATGCGAACAAGTGTATATCATTTCTTGATAAATGACCTACTGGTTGTTCAAATACGTTTTGACAAAATGCAATGTATGAATCCTTGATTTGATTTGAGAAAAATCTAAACCATTCCTCTCCGTGCATTTTGGTTCTTATCTCTTCGTTGAAATAGGTAGTGTATTCTTGGAATACATCTCCGTCCTCTACTTCTCCTACAAGGTTTCTACAACTTTGTGCAACTTCTTCTATGTCTAGGTCTATTTGTCCCCTTAAGAATGGTGTAGGAAACATATTCATGATATAACCTTCTGCAGGTGTGTATGCGTGAGGTAGTGAACGACCTAGTTGGTCTTTTCTATCGAGACTGAAGGTTCCCTCATACAGTATTTTTTCTTCTTTTTGTTCGTTCTCTTCCCTACGAACTTCTTCCATCACTGGTGGTTTCATAATAATATTTCTCTTTATACTTTTCTTTTAACCAATCATTCCATTTCGCAACATAATCTTCTTTATCTAGTCTATCAGGTGCTGATATTGGGTCATTGTTTTCGTCACAATAATCTAACCACATTCTTGTGCAGAATGAATCAAAATAATCTTCATTCATTGGCTTCTACAGTTGTTGCGTACGCATAGAAACCTATTATAAATGCAATTAGTACTACTGGATTTTCCAGTGCAGTAAAGAATTGTCCTAAAAAATCCCACCCAGTTAATGCTTGTATTGCAACACACAAACCAAATATTCCTGCATATATTTTCCAAATCATTTCTCTACCTCTGCTACTATTGCTTGAGAACCATCTTTCATGGTTACATTACGATACACTACAATCACTTCTCCGAGTTGTTTAATGTATCTCTTAATCTCTTGGTTGTTCCTAATCATAACCTTATAGTCTCCAATAGTGGTTGCAACAAATACAACTTCACCGTTATTCATATCTTTCATTTCATCTAGAAATCTATCCAAATATGTATAACCCTCAGGCCATTCAGGATTCTCTTTTTCTTCCCACGCACAAGTCTTAGGTCTTTTTTCTGTTCCGTCTTCTTGTACAACTTTCTTACATGGGTTGGCGATTCTCGCTTCTGATACCACATACCATTTTGGTGGTTGTAGGTCTAAAGGTCTAGGAAGTGTGGGTTGAATTATATCAATCTCAACTGGTTTTGAGACTATATTTACTTTCTTCTCAGGTAATAACGAACAACTACTCGCTAGTATCGTCAGACTCAAGATTGCTAATGTCTTTAGTGTCATTTTCTATCCCCTCTATTACTTCAACCGTTCCTGCGTTAAATCTATTCTCCATTAATCCTGGCTTGACGGTTGCAAGTTTTTCAAAATTGTGTTTTGAAAGGATTGATAGATATTTCTCTTTGTCTGCCTCGATTTCTGCGTTCTTTCGAGTCATGTTCTGAAGTGCTTTTGTTTGACGTTCGAAGTTCTCTTTGATTGCTTCGATTGCCTGTTTCTGTTCTTCCACTGCACTCTCTAATGCAATGTTATTTGCACTTAGTGTTTGGTTTTGGGTGTAAAGGTAATAAGAACTTAATCCGAGTACCAGTATTATCCCTATAAAAAACTGTTGCATATTATAACTCCACTATGCGATAATCAAGACCACTTGAACTCCTTAGTTCAACAATCTTCTTATCTGAATCTTTGAATTTAAGATGTTTCTCTTTTTGTATAAGAATCTTCTTGGAGATATATTCGTCCTTAAACACATTTCCTGTTAAATCTTGTGTTCTAAAAACGGTTATTTTGTATTCGGGTGCAAAGTAATACTTTATTGCATTCCAAATTTTTATTATTCTTTTCTTCACGATAATTCCTCTTACAAATAGACACCCCGAAGGGTGTCTATTATTTAGTTAACTAAAAAGTTACATTTTAGCTATCATAAGTGAATAGTTCACCACCATTCACAGCTGCTTGACCTGCGGCCAAGATAGCTGCTGAAGGAGCACCTATTCTGTAGAATGTATTGCCACCAATAACATTCGTGTAGATGACATGACCCTGAGATTGTAACTTACCAATAGTTCTAGCTGGTGAAGTTAAATCGAAACGATTTCTCAGTGTAGTCCATGCTACGTTTTTACCTTTTGAAAGTAGGTTTAACACTTTTTGCGTTTTGGATAAAGCCATTATATTTTTCTCCTAATATAAGCGATGGTACTTTCCCAAGTCCATCTATTCATTCAACTTAATTGTTGAATTTGTGAGAAGAAATTAAACTACAGACATACCGTTTCTTAATTTCTTCAATTCTTTTATAGTATCGGCGGCACTAGTGTGGAGTATTCCGATTCCACCATTTGCCTCCCACGCTTCTATGTTCTTAGGTCTGTCATCTATAAGTACTGAACCCTCAAATGCAAACATTGCTTTTTGACTACCAGTCATTGTACAAGTAACAACAACAGAAGGACTAACAAATTCCCTAATCCATTCGTTCTTGTCATACACTACCAACTCTCTGTTAACAACCCCTGCGGCTGTTAATATTTCCCAAGGCAATCTTGTGTGTCTAATATATGCAACCAAGTCGTGCATATCTTCCATAGGTGGTAGTTTTCTGAATAGTCTTTTGTTTGTGAGTTCTTCTTTCCTCGCATCATAGTCGTTTCTTCCGACTTCGTTGTTAGGAAATGGGTCGCCTGTGAGTGTTTCAACCCCTGTATTGAAGTCTGCGAGGACTCCGTCCATATCTACAAATATTCTTTTCACATTCATAATATATTCCTTTCCATTACGTTAATAGCTTAACATAATATACCAGTCATTGTCAAGCTTTTAAGCTGTAAAAATACGTCCGTTTTTAAGGAATTTACTGTATTCTGACTCTAGGTAGGTCTTGTTATGACCGAAATTAATGTATTCTTCCAAAGTGGAGTATTCTTTGTCTCCCATTTGTCTTCTTTCGTGACAATTCTCTGCCCACATATGGGTACAAAATTCATTAAAAGTCATTTTATTCTCACTCATAGTATCTATTATACCACCCATTATAGGTCGCTGTAAAGGTGTTTTTTAAATAAATTTATCTCTTCCAACCCAAAACATATTGTAGATTTTAGACTCCATTTTGTATGCTTCTTTCTCCCAAGGCTGAAGGGAATATGGTGTTTTTACATAATATTTTCTCTTGAATCTTTGCAATTTGGGTGATAATTCCCCTTTGATGAACTGTTTTGCGTGGATTAGTTCGTGTGCGAGGTTTAACATCATTTGGTCATGGGTAAATTTCTTACTATTTTCGTCAAATCTGTTGAGTTCTATGTCCACGTCTTTTTTAGTACCTGCACAAGTGGCATAATGGTACTCTTCCGATTCAGGTTTAATAGACACTATGTGTAACGAAAGGTCTATATTACGTCTTAATCTTGGGTGCAAGTGATATATCACGTCTTCAATGTAATTGTATATGTCTTTCTTTCTTGCAATCTGACCCGAAATGTCGATGTTTATCATTCCGTTTCAACCTCATCTAATAGTTCTACTTCAAGTTCACTCACTTCCTCTCCACAAAAAGGACAAAAATCTATATCATATTGATGTGAATCCATTTCATGATGAACTTCACTCTCACTTTTACAAGCATTACAATGTACTCTATAAATCTGTATCATGTAACTTTTCTCCTAATATTTCTTCCCATGCATTATCAAAAGACTTCTTCTTTCCGTTAAGTGTAATGAATGGAACCACATGAGGTTCTATTGCAGCCTTTTGAAAATCTTCTCCTTGTATGTATATGCGAACTTCGTTCTCTATAATATCAAGAGTCTTTAATAGGTGTGTGATTCTCATGTCTTCAACACCCTGTTCATTTCTAGGATTTAGATATGCGTGGATTTGTCTCATTGTTCAGTTGGACATATGAATGTCCCGTCTTTATCGTTATAACAAAGTCCGTCTAATATTTCTATAGTCGAACATGATGTGGGAAATAACGCAAGAAAAAATATGCAGAATATTATACCAATAGTACTTATTATGTCATACCATTTCATAGTTTAACTGCGAGTAATATAAAGATTCCAAACATAATAATGTTTGCAAAAAACATTAGACCTGCGAGTATAGTGTGATACCAAATCCACCTAGTCTTGTATGCGTTTTCTATTGTTAAATCATCAGGGTCAGGTGAATCGTCTATTTGTTTTTGTACTAAATCGTCTTCTTCTTTACTACCCCATAATATTTGATACCATTTCTTCATTAGTAACCACCATCTCCCGAATGCCAAGTTTGAAATTCTTGGTATCCACCAACGTATTCTTCGTCTGCAGTTATTTGAGGGAATGTTCTTGCGTTAGGAAATTTCTCAAAGAGTTCTTCTCTTGTGAAGTCAACGTCTAATTGGTAATATTCATAATCGTATCCTTCTCGTTCTGCAAGTGCTTTTGCTTTATCACAAAAAGGACATTGTGGTTTTCCATATATTTTTATCATAATTTAAATCCTTTGAATGAGTCGTCTTTAACATCTTGTTTAATACCACCGATAACATACGACTCAATCTCTGTCTCTTGTGGTGCATTCTGTAATCCTCTACTGTTGAACCAGTGTGTAGTCCAAGGCAATGGATTATTAGTAGAACTTCTGTCATATATAGGGTTTAGTCCTATTGCTCTCAATCTCTTGTTTGCAATGAACTCAACGTAGTATCCAAGTAGGTGTGTGGATAAACCAATCATTGAACCATATTTGAATAGAAACTCAGCCCAATCTTTTTCTTGTTTGACTGCATCTTCATACATCTCATACACTTCTTTTTCTGAATCTTTCATGACCTTTAACATGACTTTATCTTTCTCATGATTCTGATAACACTTCAATATGTGTTGTGTAATTGCAAGGTGTTGTGCTTCGTCTCTTGCGATTAGTGATATGATTTTTGCACTCCCTTCCATAAGTTTTGCTTCTCCGAATGCGAATGAACACGCAAAAGAAACGAAGAAACGTATCCCTTCTAAGATATTAACTGATACTAGTGCAAGGTAAAGTGCCTTATAAAGGTCGTAATCGTTAATTTTATGACCCATTAATTTACGTCTTCCTATGTCAATGAAGTCATCATATTTTTTTGTAACCGATTCTGCACGAGCGATAATAGCTTTCTCTTCTAGTATAGTGTCAAACACCTCACTTGGGTCTGAATAAACATTCTTTATAATGTGAGTGTAACTTCTTGAGTGGATTGTTTCCATAAAGTCCCATGTGATTATACATGATTCCAATTCAGGGATTGTTACGAATGGTAGAAATGCGATTGCAGGAGCACGTCCTTGAACACTATCCAGTAGTGTTTGGTATCTTAAATTAGAAGTGAAGATATGTTTTTGTGCTTCATTTAGTGTTTGATAATCACTTCTATCTTTTTGTAAGGATACTTCTTCAGGTCTCCAAAAGAATCCCAACTGTCTCTGCGTGAGTTTATCAAATATGGGATACTTGAACTCGTCAAATCTTTGTGTGTTTAGTTCTTCTCCAAAGAATATCTTTTCTTTTGTGAAGTCAATTTTCTTTTTATTAAATACGGTCATATTTTTTCACCATGTCTTAAACCCCAATGTGATATAGGTGAATGATTTGAAAGTGAATGTTCACCATCAAATGATACTTTCCAACCAAGATAGTTTTTCACTTCATGATGTTTCAAATCTTTAATATGACCTTCCCACTTTATTTCTTTATTCATTACTTTATTTCTGTATATACTGTTTAACTTAAGATTACTATGGTAATCTTCTAAAAACTTTTTAGAATATTTAGAATGTGATTCTAATTCTATATCTGCCCATTCTGTTATAGATTCTCCGTTTATATCTGATAACTCTACCATGTTGGGATATAACTTATCTATGAAATTGTTTTTAGTTGCATACTCTACTAAATCTAATATTTGGCCAACTTCTAACTCCTTATCTCCTTCTTGGTAAAACCTATCTCTAAGAAATCTTTTCTCATTCCAAAACTCTGATGTTAACCATTCATGTAAATATATATCACATTCAGGCAATTCAGTTTCAAGTAAATCTGCGTGAATATACTCTACATTATCTCCTAGAATCCCTTTCATTCTATCGATAAGTTCACCTCTTCTTTCTAGTGCATATACTTTCTTTGCACCATATTTGACTGCAAGATAACATAATATACCTGAACCTGCACCTAAATCTATAACTACTTTGTCTTTAACATTCTTTGAAATCCAATCTTCATATGATTTGTTTCTCTGAGAATCAGTAAAACAATATGCACTTTTAAAGAAGTTTAATGATTCATTACTTACTGATTCATCATGTTTTCTTTTCTCTCTTTCCGATAACTCAGCATTTTCAATGTGTGCATAATTATTAACATACTCTTCAGGGTTAAACCAATCATGTTCTCCAGCACTCCACCCATTCCAAAATTCCATTGCCTCATGGAAGTATGATTCTTGTTCATCATTAGAGTGGTATCTACTCTTCCTACCGTCATATGCAAAAACAAGAGCTCCTCTGTTATTTGCACTTCCTTCATTTTCAAAACCGTAGTATTTTTTATTAAACTTATCAAAATGGTTTAGTGAACCATCGTGGTTAACAAAATGTAAAAACATATGGTAAGAGTAATCTCCTAAGAAGGTATCTCTCCAATGCACTGCATTTGGGCCTTGATAAAGTAACACATCACCAACCTCTAGTGTTATTGGAACTCCTTTTCTTTGGTGGTGTGGTATATTTTGACATTCTTCAAAGAACCTATCTTGACCGTCACCTCTTGCAAGTCTAACATAGTTTTTATCTTTCTGAACCCAAATCTTCCAAGGCGTGTTGTCGTCTGATTTGTAATTAAGACAAATAGTTGCACTTACTTCGCATGAAGGTCTGTCACTATGTGCTTTTAGGTATGCACCTCTTTCATATTTTCTTGTATATGCATAAGTCTCTACTAAATTCATATCAAGAACGTTAGATAAGTTATCCCTCATCCATCTATGCAATGCAACTGCAGGTGGGAAGGTATGACACCCTTGACTTTTTCTTAAGGATTCTTTAGGTGAATCATGAATAATATCATCTTCTATTTCAAAGAACGTGTCATTCCATTCTTGTTTATGTTCTATGGTCTTCCAAGTATCCATAGCCATATTAATGATTTCTTTAGGAATGAAGTTTCTTAAAATAACATAACCTTGAGTTTGAAACTCTCTTGTTATTTCATTTGTCCAACCGACTACTTTTTTTGTATCTTCAGGTTGCTCTTTCTGTTCTGTTTTGATTGTTTTATCTTCATATCGCACAGGCATCGCAGTCTTCCTCACTATCGGGACTGTCTAACATAGGTGGAATGTAATCATTCATTGCAGAATTTTCATCTTTTACTACGTCTTCCGTTTTCCCGTCCATTGTATTTTGATAATATGATGTCTTCCAACCATACTTAAAGGTCTTCAACATATCACCTGCGAGTATTGATACAGGAACTTCACCATTATCATAGTTTTCAGGATTGTAACTCCAATTCCCACTAATCGCTTGGTCAAAGAACTTCTGCATTACTGCAAGTGTCTTAATGTATCCGTCATTGTCTTCCATATCCCATAGTAGTGTATAGAAGTTTTTAAGGATACTATATTGTGGAACCACTTGTTTAAGTGTTCCTTTCTTACTCTTCTTGACTGATAGGTAGTCTCTAGGTGGTTCGACACCATTTGTTGCATTAGAAACGACGCTAGAGGACTCTGACGGCATTTGTGCAGTCAAGGTTGAGTGTCTTAGACCATTCTCTTTAATCCTAGTTCTAAGACCTTCCCAATCACATTTTAAATCATTAGGGGTGATTTCATCAACGTCCTTCTTATAGTGGTCAATAGGTAGTTTACCTTTTGCATACTTTGTTTTATGAAAGTATTCACACGCACCTTTTTCTTCTGCAATATCAGCAGAGGCACATAGAAGTTCATATTGGAACTTTTCCGTAAGTTCATGAACTAGTCTATGTGCTTCAGGGTCTTCATACCCAACCTTGTTCTTCGCAAGGAAGTGTGCAAGACCAATATATCCAATACCTAGTGACCTTCGTGCTTTGGTCGAGCGTTTTGCAGCTTCTACAGGATACTCTTGGAAATCTATGAGTTCCTCAAGTCCTCTCACTGCGAGGTCACATAGGTTGGATAATTCTTCTATTTTAATTGTTCCCACATTGATTGCAGATAGAATACAAAGTGCAATCTCACCTTCTCCGTCTATATGTGTAAGTGGGTCTGTTGGTAGTGTAATCTCTTGACATAAGTTACTCATGTATACTTTATCATTGAATGAACTATGAGTGTTACAGTGGTCTATATTCATGATATAGATTCTTCCAGTCTCTGCACGTTCTTTTAACATATCTGTAAATAGTTCTCTCGCACTAACTTTTGTTTGTGGAATAGAATATGCACGTTCATACTTCTCATATAATTCGTCAAATTCTTTTGTCCCGAATGCTTCATATAGTCCAGGCACATTGTGTGGACTGAATAGTGTAATGTCTTCGTTATTAATGAATCTCTGATAAAAGAGTTGTGATATTTGAATACTGTAATCTAGTTTTCTTACTCTGTTGTCTTCTGTTCCTTTGTTATTTTTGAGGACAAGAATGTCTTCGATTTCTTGGTGCCAAATAGGGAAATGAACTGTGGCACTTCCACCTCGTACTCCATTTTGGGTGCAACTTCTAACTGTTGCTTCAAACTTTTTAAGAAATGGTATGACCCCAGTATGTTGGACTTCTCCACCACGAATTTTGCTTCCAAGTCCTCTAATTCTTCCTGCGTTAATTCCAATTCCAGCTCTTTGTGCGACATATCGTCCGATTGCCATGTCACTCGTAAAGATTGAATCGAGGGAATCATCTGAATCAACGAGGACACATGAGGCGAACTGTCGTAAGGGTGTCCTAACTCCCGCCATAATAGGTGTTGGTATGTTAATTTTATAGGTGGATATTGCATCGTAGTATCTTTTGACATAATCTAGTCTCCTATCTTTGTCATACTTGTGGAATAGAGTCATTGCAATTAACATATACATGAATTGAGGTGTTTCAAACACTTCTCCATTACTTCTATCTTGGACGAGGTATTTGTCTACAATCTGTTGTAGTCCTGCGTAGGTGAATGTTATGTCTCTACTATGTTTAATATATCTGTCACATTGTGCAATCTCTTCTTCAGTATACATATCAAGAATTGCAGGGTCATAGACTCTCTTATCAATGTTTCTTTTGATTATATCTAACAATGGTGGATATATTTCTGAATCTTTCCACTTAGTGTTAAACACTTGTTTTTGAATACCATACAATAATAGTCTGGCGGCGACAAATTGGTAATTGGGATTTTCTAGTGATATTAAATCTGATGCAGATTTTACTAGAATTTTTTGAATGTCTTTTGTTGTAATTCCATCATAGAACTGAAGACCACTATTCATTTCTACTAAGGATTCTGATACCCCTGCAATCTTCTTACAGGCCTTATGAACCATTTTATGAATCTTATCCAAGTCAATATTTACTTTTGAACCGTCCGACTTAACTACTAACATTGGTGAGTTCATACTTTCTTATACTCCATAAATTTCGCTTTCGCTGAGAGTCCTGAAAAAGAACACTCGTTAATTATACTTACTATTTGTTCTGATGATAATCCACTGGATACCATATCATTAATATCTTTCAAATCACTAACTCTTCTATCGTTCCAAATGCAAACTTTCCAACCTTCATTGATAACGGTATCAATCTTTTTCAAAATTTCAACGTTTCTTGGTTCGTTGTCATATACTAGAATTGCATTTTCTTTAATAGAATCATCTAGTTTTGTGAAGTCGCTCCCTGCAACAGAAATTGCATTGGGAAGGAAGAGACTATCTATCGGCCCTTCCGTCACATAGATAGTTTTTTTAATGTCCACTTTATGTAGGTTGTAAATAAGAGGTTCATCGTCATGAAATTTCATTGTCATGTATCGCAATGGACTGTCGTTCATTGCACGACCACTCAAACCAATCAATTCATTCTCCCTATTAAAAAATGGTATTATAATTCTTGGGTCTGTACCAAGAACTCTATCTTCATACTTCTTTGATAATATTGATAACTGTTGAGGAGCTGGACTATACCAAAGTTCTTTATGGTGAACTGAAGGAATATGTCTTTCTTCTAGATACTCTCTTGCAACTGAAACTTCACTACAAGGTTTCATAAGAAATTTCAGGTTTTCAACAGTCATAATATTACTAGTATTTAGAGTTTCGTCTTTCGCTTGGAACTTGAATTTACTGGAACTTGGCAACTTTTTTTTCTTAGGTTTAAGTCCTTTTTCGGTCAACCACTCTTTCATGTATTCTTTATGAATAACAGGAAAATGTTCTTTTAAAAAGTTGATTGTTGAGGTAGATTTACCACAATTATGACACTTATAGACATAACTTTGTTCTATGACAAAGTGGTATCCTCGTGCTTTATGTTGATTTTTTTGGGAATCACCACAATAGGGACATCGGTGATTAAGGGTTGTATCCCCTTTCCATTTGGCTACGTCCAAGTGGGACACAACCATAGATAAGTATTTTTTCTCTAACCAAAGCATATCTCCTATTATACAGGAAATATGCGTTTTTTACAAGGGGTTTTTAACCGTCTATAAGTGCTTGGATTTCTGCGAGTTGTGTAGTGTTTGTTGAAACACTTGAATCGTATGCAACTTTCTGAGGGTCATCAGACGCCATAGAATCATATCCACTAGGTTTTACGGGTTTACCGTCACCTGTTTCAAACCACGCTTTTCTACCCGCTAAATCATCCATGCCTGGAATTGTAGGTGTTGTGTATCCTGTTGGTGCAGCCATGTTTGTCTCCTAATTTGGGTTTCTAGTAGTATTTATCATATCTACGTTCTTTAGACGACTTTTTGGAACTTGTAAAACATATCTTTTTTCATTTATTATTGGTCTACTTTTCTCTTCTTCTCGATACACTTGACCAATAGAACTAATCAATAGTAACACTGCAAGTGGGTCAAACACGAAAATTAACATATAAATTACCCACCGAACTGCGTTGTCAAGATACTTGACACTGTCCTCTTGACCGTATATTACCTCTGCAATGTACTTAATTGGCCCAACTTCTCGTTCTAGTGTAAGTATGACCTGTTCAGAATCAAACTTTTCTAACTTTAACTCATCTATTTTATCATATGTTTGGTCAATTAGTAAGTTGTATTCGTCTGTTTTTGCAATTATTTCGTCTGCATCACCAGTTGACGCTTGTTGCAGTCTTTTGATTTCTGCGTTTGCACCGTCTATAGTGTCTTGTGCTTGTTTTCTGTATCTATCGATATTACTCTGTTGTTCTGCAATATCTTCTCTAATCTGTTGTCTTTGTTCCGATTGTTGATTGAACAATTCGTTTGCCTGTGCAACATAATCTATTGTTTCAGTCTCTGCACCCTGAAACACTCCACCTTCATCTACAGTAATAACTTCTACACCTTTCTCTCTTAGACTATTAACTGCAGAATCCAGTGTTGTGATTTGTCCTCTTAAACTTTCTATTTGTCCTTGTGCATAATCAATATCACCTTGAACTCTATCCCACGCACCATCTCTGATTTCTTCTTGTTGGGAAATTGAACCTGATACGTCAATAGTTGAAACACCTAGTGTACTAATACGACCTTCGTAAGTTTCTATCTTATTTTCTTCTCGTGCAATCAGGTTATCAATTCTTGTAACTACTGATTGTGCTTGTGCAGTATCACCTGTTTGTTCTGAGTGTGCTTTTGATAGGTAACCGAATATCCCTAGTGAAGTAATTAACATAAGGACAACGACCATTGTTGCCATTAACCATTTTTGATAATTGAGTCTTTCCCAAAAGAGATGTAGATAGGCAGCAGTTACAATTTTCCCAAATTCTAATGCACCTGCCATTATGACAATACCTAAGAATGCACCTGCAAAGATTGTTGCAAGTCCAAGTACCGAGAAATATGCAGCTATACCTGCAATTCCCACCGATGTAATCAGTGCCAGATAATTCAAATATTTCATAATTTAGTTTTTTCTTTTCAAAACCTCGTATGCATCATCATACATACCTTTCTTCTTTTTCTTCCTTACTATTGGTTTATCAGTTGCAACAGCACTTCCTGTTGCGTTCATTGGTGCATCTTCCCACACCTTAAGAGTCTTTTTCATACACTCTTTATTAATCTTTTTAAACTTGTTCCAAAAGGCAGCTCTCGTTTGTTTATCGAGTTTATGTCTGTCTTCCCAAGAAGATGGTTTTAATTTTAGTCTATTTTCTTTTTTAGTATAAGTCATCGCCAGTTACCAGTACTCTATCGTTTTCACAAAATCCTACATAAACCTTTAGTCCAAACACCATGCTGTGTTCTGCAACTATTGTTACTTCAGATTTTGGAAGATAAGTTTTATCGTTTTGTTCTTGTAATTGTCGTTTAAGACGGTATATATTTCCTACTTGTAAAGAAGGAAGATGAGTAGTTTCAGTAATCATATCAGGGTGTAGAATACCTTCTGATTTTAAATGTCTATAGAACTTTTCACATAATTCGTCCATTTGGTCTTCTGTTAACTTTGTTTCTTCTTTCAACAACAACAGTGCAACAGCGTAAGATGCGAATGCAGTCTTACCGAACGGAACTTTATTTACGATTCTTTTTAGATTGAATACTAGTCTATGGAGTAAAGTAATTGAGTTTTTTTCCTTTGTACCTTCAGGTTTCTTCTCTTTGATTCTCATACCTTTATCGTCTATAAGACCATATTTGTATGCATCAAACTTTTTCCAAGGCGTTGTCAACATCTTTAGAATACGAAATATAATTAATGTATCTACTACTCTCATATATCTATTTAGGTCAATAAAACCCTCTAAATGGAGCTGCTGGAGAGATTCGAACTCACGACCTGCTGATTACAAATCAGCTGCTCTACCAACTGAGCTACAGCAGCTATAATTCTCTTAGTTTTTGTGCGAGTTCATCGTTAACTGGAATGTCTGTATTCCACGATTCTTCAACGTATCCTAAGTATAAAAGCATTGTTTTAATGGAAGACCAATAAGAAGGTTCAGTGATTTTGAAATCTAACATTCTCATTGATGCATCATATCCAAAGACATTGAATATGGTGATAAGGTGATTTAACATGAGGCGTTCTCTTAACTCACCTGCCTCATGATAACGGTGTAGGAGTCGTTTAAGGTATCTAAACCTTCGTAAATCTTCTTGGAACTCCTCTAGGTCTGCACATTGAGGGTCATCGTAGTTTTGCAATGCGAATGCACTAAAATTCTTTACAGTGAGTTTGTCGAATAGACCCATACGTTTTCCATAATATAATTAAATCTAAAAGTATTTAGTACTTTTAGATAGAGCCGTAGACTTTAAATGAACCTGTTTCTAATTTCTCCACTCTAAGGTTTAGTGTAACGACTTCTGTTTTTTCATCAAATTCGTCATGTGGAGTGTCTACGGTTTTACCAAATTGGTCTCCATATCTTTTCATATTAACTTGATATTCACCCGTTTCAGTAATTTCAGGGTGTTCATCAAGTGAAAGACCAAGTTGTCCTAGTTTCGCATCAATCTGACCGACAGCAGCACTAGGATTTAAAAATTCACTAACTGCACAATGTCCAAGAATGGCATTAATTCTTGATTTGACTTCAGGGTCGTTTATGTCATGGGGAACTTGTTGACTTTCTAAACCACCCACTTGTGTGCTTCCGTAGTGTCCTTCAGCTATAAATTCTGCAAATTTTTTCATATTATTATCCTATTATTCCTACTTTGACTGCAAGTACTTCTGCGTGAGCAGCGAATACTTCGTCTGATGCGTTTTTTGAAATTATTTCTGTTGCACCAGCACCTAGTGTGAACGTTCCGATTAGTGAATTTGCAGAAGTTTCTACAGATACTAATCTTGCAGTTGAACCACTATTGTGGACTCTTACTGCAGTTGCACTACCAAAGTTTGAACCATTAGTTGTGGACGTTCCACAAGCTGCTTCTGTTCCTAGTACATTTAATTTCATGTTAACCTACCTTATGCAGCTACTGTAATTGTTCCAGCTGCAGTTCCGATACCTACTACTGAAGTAATGGTTGCGTTACCACCACCTGCAGTGTCAACTATTGTTGAACCACCTGCGTGTGCTAATGGATTTGCACCGATACTTAATACATCACTTGCATTTGTAGCTGCGTTGTTAGCACCTATTGCAAGACTGAATGTAAGTTCGTTTGTCCCACTTCCTGATGCATATGCAAGTGAATGTGGGCCTCTTCCTGAACCTGAGCCTTGGTTTCCGTTAGTCACAGCGAGTGTAGGTGTTCCACTTACAGTCACATTCTCGTTGAATATAACTTTAACTGATAAAGTTCCACCTTCTGATTTATCGAATGCAGTTGTAATCCAATCGATTTCAGTGATGTCTGCTTGTCCTATTCCTACTGCAAGGTCAGCTCCAGTTGCAACTAAAATTTCTTCTAGATTTCTAGAACCAACTTTCTTTTTAAGAACCCAACCTTCAGGTTTAGCGATAGTGTTTTTCTTGTCTTCTGTCGAAAGATACTTAGGTTTACTTTCGTCAGCGTCTGATACTCCCCATAATGCCATTTTGTTTTCCTCTCTTTAGTTTATTTATTGGCAAACTTAAGTATGCCATTAAAATTTGTTTTAAAAGACTTTATGTCTTTCTGTAATAATATAAGGTATTTAGACCGTTCAGGTGTCTTAAGTCGCATTAAAATGTCATGAACTTTCTCTGCATCCTTCCATTTTACCTTCATAGTCTTCATATCGTCCGTTCTAATTTTTTGGTCACGTTTAGTGTCAATCAGTTTCTTAAACTGCATTAGAATGTTCGCATCAGGTCTAAGTTGCATTCCTTGTGCATTTGAATCCATTGCCCAAATTGCTCTTTGGATAACTTCATCTTCACCAGCTTCTGCATACTTACCTTTTGCCATTGTGGATATTTTATCCAACATGGCTCTCAATTCTTTTTCGTTTTTTGCTTTCGCAACGGCACGTGCAACCTTTTGATTACCTGCATCGGACATCATTCCGAAGTCTGCAACCTTTTCCATGACTTTGGCGACTTTCTTCGCCTCTCCTTTCATGTAACCTAACTTTTTAATCTTCTCCTTAAAAGTTCGGTATCTAGCGTCTATCTTGTCCATTAGAATGCTTTGTATATTTCGTCATGATTTGCGAAAACTTTCTTAGATTTCTTCATGAGTTCTTGATACATACCAGTTCTAAGTGCAATCAAATCAGAAGACATAGAACCTTCTATTTTGTGCATTTTCTTTAACAGTTCCATCATCTTCACAACTTTCATTTCTTTCATACTCTTAGCTAAGACTATGATTGCCTCGTTATGGTCATTTCTGTCCGTCAAAGCAGCAATTTGTCCTACAGTTGCTGGGTCTAATTCTTTCTTCTCTTGAAGAGAATCTTCCCACATTGCACGAATAGTATCAAACTCATTCATGAAATTATTCCTCAGATTCTTCTGTTTCTTCTACTTCAGGTGTTTCTTCTACTTCTTCTTTCTTACCGTCTTTACCTTTTTCGTGGTCTGCATTCCAGTTTGCATCGATATAGTCGTAAAATTCTTTCTTTTTCTCACCACTTAATTCATCAGGTGAAGTGACACCAAACTTTTTCAAAACTGAATCAAAGAACTTTTTATATTCTGCAGATGATTCGATAACTTTTTTAGACGCTTCTAGTAGGTCGTCTGATAACCCTAATTGAAATCCTGTAAAACTCATTGTTCTAATTCTCCTGATTCGAAATAATCGAATAATTTTTGTTTGTTTTCTTCATTAAGCATCATTGACTTCGCAAGTCTACCTAACATATTTTTTTCTGAAAGTTTTTCTAAGTCAACAGAATTTTCTTCAGGTTCTTGAGTTTCTTCTGAAACTTCTTCAGTTTCTTCAGTTACTTCCTCTGTAGGTTCTTCCATTTCATTAAGAAGTCCGTCAATCTCTTCACTGATAACTTCGTCTTCAGTCTTTTCAACTACAGGTTCGTTTGCCTCTTTAAGACCTTCTCGAACTCTTTGTAAGGCTTCTTGCCAGTTTTCTGTTTTTTGTGTCATATCTTTATTTATGTTAATTGGATTCTAACCACCAACTCATCTACTCCCTTTTCTAGGTTTCCCTTCATTAGGTACTCTTTACCCGATTCTAATTCAATAGGCATATAACCACGTTCTCTCATATGCCACCCATTACCACTAAGTATGTGCATAGTTTGTTTCATACCTTGCACAACCTCTAAAGGAACAGAATCATTAAATGTTCTAATTAAATACTTAATCCCTGTTCCATGCTGTTCCGTAACAACATCTTTGGTCATTGACCTTTCCTATATTTAGTACTAGTTTTTAATTGATTTTAAAAAATCCCTCTTACCCGCTTTGTACATTGCAACAACACCACTATGGTCTGTTATCATATACATTGTTTGGATATTCAGTAATTCGTCTCTAGAGACACCTCTAATTTCCTTTTTCCAGTATTTCTCTATGTTCTTGTTAAGTTTACCACTTCCTGTTTTTTCAGGTCTATAAGGGTCTTCCTGTAAACCTAACTCTTCAGTTTTAAACTGAATTGTTGCACCTTTAAGTCTATACTGTTCTCCGAAGTTTGCGTAGTTAAGTGCTTTAACAACGTCTTTATTCTTCGAAAGGCCTCTCTTAAGTTTTTCAATCTGTTTAACTGCGTAGTTCATTGCTCCGCCATGGTCAAGTGCGATTTCAACTGCTTTTCTTACAGTCTTATCTCTAACTTTATTCCTTCTGAAGTAGACTGAAATTTCTTGTCCAGTAAGTTTACTTCCACTCATTTTACTTTCCAGTTTAACAGCTTTTCCTCTAGGTCTTTTAATGTTTCCACGTCCTCTTTTAACTTTCATTTCTTCTATTTCCTCAAATCTCTTCTCGGCACCTCTTCGAACTTTTTCATCACTGTCTACCCAGTCTTGTGGTGCATGAGAAATTTTATATCCACTAACCTTAACACCCCATTTACTCAAATGAGATACAATAACGTCTCTTAAGTCTTTCTTTTCATCAGGATTATCAAAATACTTTTCGACATCGTCATATAATGAATCGTCACCAAAGACATTATAGATATTAACTAATAGTGTTCTAGCATTCTTTTCACTTGCTTTAATTTTTTTACTTAAAAACTGTTTTTGTAGATAAGCTAATTTAGGTTTAGAATCAGGGACAGACCATGTTCCTTCTTGTAAAGATTCACCTTCAGGTACGAATGAGTTATTAAGATGTGCAAAGAACTCACCCATCATATCGTCCATGTAATCATCGATAACTTCATCAGTGTCATCAGGGTCATCATTTCGTATGTCTCCGTTTTCCCATGCAAGATTGTATAATGCTTGATATACTCTATGTTTACCGTGTTCAGGACTTTGTCCTCTCTTTGCAAGCATTTCGATTTCTCTTTTATATTTCTTTGCAATTTGACCGAGTTTCATTGCACGACCTTCTTCTAATTCAACTTCTTCCATTATACCTATTCTCTTTGCGTGAGCAACTGCTTTCTTAACATCATTTTTTGTAAATTTAGAAAGTGAAGGACTCTTATTTGCAGGGCCTACAAAGAATTTAGGAACACGATTAGTTACAAAATCTACTTGACCAATTTGTCCTGCAGGTATTCCTTCTTTCTCTAATTCTTTGAGAAAGTCTATTGCTTTGTCTA
>CEVZ01144826.1_pt1 | contig 19674 bp, 37 predicted proteins | sample 361371 | NCBI WGS metagenome assembly CEVZ01 (sample SAMEA2620217, study PRJEB7988) | marine metagenome | isolation source: saline water (ENVO:00002010), including
GTATTAACCCAATTCACATTAGCCCACAAATCATTACCAAGCATAAAAGAATACATTCTGTTTCGATAGTTAAAACTATTGGAGATTACTTGAAGATTGCGATGAGCAAAATGATTCCAACACCACCAATTGCCGCATACAATAATGTATTATCTTCTTCAATACATTGTCCGTAAGTTTCACTTTCTTCATCCTCATCAAGAACATAACCTTCGGCACAATCTCCACAAAGATAATCTGAACCTGCCTCATCTTCTTTGACCCTGTTTAGGTCATCACAAGTTTGTTGCTTAATCACTATTATTTTTCCAACGAGGTCGGTGGTTTCAACATCACAACCAATACTATCGTTTTGCGGCCCTGTGTAGGTTGAAATAGGGTCATCACCTTCTTCTGCCGTAGGTGAAAATAGTTTAACCACATAACCATCAGGAACAGAAATGGACTTGAAACTTTGCTTATCTTCTACAATAACATTTTCACCTTCGGAAAGAGTTTCATTCCATCCATCATTAAAATCTGAATCGGAAATACACTTTTCATAGATTGTTGGCTTTTCCACAGGGTCAATGTCGGCCCATTCAGCCCTTTTCATAGTAATAGTGGGAGAGGTATATCCTCCATAGCCGAAAACATCAACTCCAAACATCAAAAGATAGGTTTTACTTTCCGATACATAAAGTTTCGCCTTCAACAATCAAAGTCAAAGAACACCCATCGAGTCATATCAGGATTGAAAGAAGCCTCATCAACTAAGGTCAAGAAGTCCTTCAAGTCATCAAAAGAATCAAACATAAAATTAAAATCCATGATACCAAATAGCCAATTAGGGGCGTTCTTTTTCCCTCCTTCAATTACTACAAGAGTGGGCTTCCGTTGTTGTAGGCTATTTACAAGTTCGTGAATAGTTCCACACATAGGAATCTTAGGATTGATATACACAATAACACAATCAGAAACATCAGTCATTCTCAAATCAACATGGCAAATTGCTCTCATTTGTTCGGAAAGTTCAAAGAATCGACCCATTTTTTTGAGTTCCATCATTTTTTCCTTTTCATCACCAACTTCTCCATAGGTAGCATAGGAAATGGGCTTGGCGCAAGGGTCAAGAGGTTTCATCCCCCTTCTCCTCAAATAAGGCTTCAAACTATCTCTCCACCCGATTCCATCATCCTTAGCATGGTCGATTGGCCCTGCGAGATAAACCCTCAAGCCTTTCAACCTATTTTGCTTCTTCTTCTTTTTCCCGCTTTTGGTAGTCATGGCATTCAAGACATCATCTAAATCTCCATTTTCGGTCATTTTCTCACCTATTTGCTAATTTATCCAATGACCCTTAAAAGGTTTCCCATTCGATTGTGGGTTTTTCTCGTTTAATCTCATTACATCTTATGTGAGCCGCCTCAACATCATTAAAATGTCCTTCTACCATCATACCTTCAGAATCCGTTATCCACCATTCAGTAACGCCCAAAGCACTCAAAGGTTCAACTTTCATCATCTTGATATAACTCCCAATAAAACTCAATAAGTCATCATCAAATACTGATTGTGAACTTACCATCTTCCTTTTATTGAAACATTCTACTAACAAACATTCAGTAGATTTATCTCTCGATACTACAAACTTCACTCATCTCAACTCCTTTCTTATTTCACAATCTAAGACCACAGGTAAATGGTTAGAACATGAATCTTGTATAGTTTTTGATGCAGACACCATTATAGAGTTATCGTAGAGAATCATTGTTGAGTGATGCTTAGGTTTTTTAACAGGATAGGTTGCAGATAGTGGTGCTTTGTAAAGGCTACAATGTTTGGTGAGGGAAAATAATTCTGAATCTCGTTTGATATTAAATGCACCTATGACGATAAACTTTCTGTGAATATTATGGTTGATGTATCCTTCTAAGAATCGTAATTGTTCTCTTCGATGTTTTTTCTTTTTGGAAAGATTGAAAGATATGATGGAAAGGTCATCAACACTTGTTTCTAACATACTACTTTCTTTCGTCATCTGAACTGCCCTTGTGGGGTAGGGTGTGAAAGCACCAATCGAATAAACTCTATTTGGTAAGAGTCCAAAAAATCGTTTTTCTTCATACTGAGTGTAAGGAGTTAGAACATTAATGTTTTCAAGTAATTCACTCCTAAACAAATCAATTTGTGGAACTTTTCTTTTGCCTTTGAAGAATATATTCTGTATGAAATAAATATCAGGCTTGTAGGCATTCTTAATTTGTTTTTCTTGCCATATTCCTAAATACTGTATGCCTCTATATCGAAAAAATCTCCCCACCTTTCGGAATATTTTCCATCTCCCATTCGGAGGTTTAATGAACCCTTCAACATCGTGAGATATAATCCTCATTTTTTCTCCTCAACCTTATTCTTCAAGAATCGTGAGGTGGCCTCGACCAATAGTTGTATTCGGAACTCCCTTAAACTCACCATGCCTTTTTACTGTCCCTCTTACCCTAACTAAATCACCGACATTTGGTAATCTCTTATTAGTGGATGCCCACCAAACGACTTCACTACCCGCAGGGTAATTACCACCTTCAACGGTTGTGAAAACCAATAAATGAGTCATACCCCATTGACTTTCTCTTGAGGATTTTCTCATCAATACTCCTGTGAACTCGATTCTCTCTCCTATCTCGCCAAGATGCTCACTAACGGGAATATCCTCAACACTTGCCTCTTCAATAGGTTGAACTCCGAACATAGATGCCAATTTTCCTTCCTCTCTTGCTCGATTCCAAACAAACCACATGGATGCGGCTAATCCTGAGTTTTTCTTGGTGGCAATTCCATTTTCTGCAATCAATTTTAGATTTCTTTCAAAATCACTTCTTCCTTCAAGATTAGCACAATAAGTAATAATCTCACTCGCCACTTCTTCTACTTCAGGAGTCAAAGGCAAACTTGGCTTTCCTGACTTTCTCAAATTATCCTCTGAAAAAACAAAATGGAAGTTCGTTTTGTCCCACTCCCAATCCCCAAAGAAAGAAATATTTTCATCCCACAGATATTTCTTCTTAGGTCGTGCATCGCCTTCAGCCTCTTCCCACTCAAACCCAATCAAAGGGTGAACAAACCTATTCTGAGTATCGAAAATAGTCCAACCCATCTTTTTTTGATAGACCCCATTGTAGCCGAATAATCGGTGCGCCCTTACTATGAAGTCATGCAAATCATATTGTTCTAATGAGTGTCGATAATCTGATGGCCCATACAAGGGTGTATTAAGAGTTTGATATAATTTCATAATCAATTCAGGTTCAATGTTTGTATATTCAAATAGACAATTAGTTCCAACTGTTCTTAGTTCTCCTGTTTCTTTATTCTTCACTAAAACCAACTTTTTTCGTTCCCGCACAGTATTACAATGTTCACATACTGATGCAACTTCAGAAGGAAGTAGTTCGTGAATATTTACCTCTTCACCCTCACTCAAACCTTCATCTAAGTGAGGCATTTTGTTAATGATGTAAGGTTGTTTTTTCTTACCAAAATACATCTGAAGAAGTGGCTCAAGAACGGCCAAAACTTCCCACGAAGAGTCGGCAAAATCACCATATTCAACATTAACAACATGGCCTCGCCTCTTGTAAATGGGTCTTTGAATGATAATGTAAGTTGGGTCATAGATTGGTGATGCACCATCATTTCTGACCTCTTCAAGATTCAATACTTGACCTAATCTTAACCCTCCGAAGGAAGCGTATTCAGGATGACCGTTAATTGGAGAATAAGCATAAAAATTATCATCATCGACTATATCTTTCAATTCTGAGGGCAATTCCTCCCTTTTGAGTGAAACATTAGGTCTTGGATATGCTTTCCAACTCGATTCTTCTGCATCGAGCATTTTCTGTATCTTGAACCGTTCTTCACTACCCATAGGATATTGATTGGCCGCATCCCACTTGTATCCATCCTTCCCCCATGCTTCAAGATATTCTTCTCGATTCATAGTTTGCGTGATGAGAGGCGCAATATTGTATTCAAAGTGAACCTTTCGGGCATCAGCCGCCCTTTTCATCCTTTTGAGATTCTTCTCAAAATTAGCAATTCTGTGGGCTTGTGCAAACTTGGTAACTCTCTTCACCATACTCCTCCCTACCTTGCACTCATTAATAAGGATTTCGCATTATGGTTTCTCATAACCACAAATAGAACAATAAAGTGGGGCATAAGGATATGGCTCTCTTTTCCATTCGTGAGGACAAATCGCCTTCAATACATGATAGACCTGACGCACCTCTTTCCACACACTCATTTTTTCTTTGTTTAGAGTGGCAACTTCAGCCTCTAATGATTTGAGTTTTATCAAAAGCGCATCCTTTTCCGCAATCTTTTCCTTTACATCATCACTTATTTCCAAAGCCATTTTATCATCCATATCCTTCATTTGTCGGCCTCGTATATCAATGTTGTGGACTATCAATCTTGAACTATTGAATAATCATTCTTCTTAGATTGAATAATCAAGTTCAATACCCTTTGTCCTGTGTAAGTATATCCATGTAAGTCGATTGCCACTACTGTATCAAGATTCTTCATCGCTAACATAGTGATAGTTTCGGGTCGCCAAAACCAAACCAATTTTACCCCTGCCCCCGTTTGGTCTTTCACATAAACCTTGAATATCAAATCCTCCGTCTGATATGTAGGGTGCTGACCCTCATGTTGAACTAAATAGAGTGAACCTGCTTCAATCACCATCCTCACCACCTTCAAGATACATCCGTAATGTCCTTACCCTCTCCTTCGGTTTAGTGTCTTTCACCGCTACATTTCGTGGCACATATTCTCCTTCAGGATGGCATCCACAAGGGCAAACATGATTGTGAGGGTCGAACCCTCTCAATCTATTGATTTTTTCATCCATTTTTTCTCTACCGTATTTTTCAACATATACTCTCTCACAATCTTCACAAAAATCTAAGAACCTTGCTACTTCATCATCCATATATTTTTCAGGCCAATTAGAACCATCTTCGACTCTACCACATAGCCATCGCAGACCATTGATTGCATCTTGTTCACCACTTCCAATGATGTGCAAAACGGGAGGTTTCATTCTCACACCTTCTCATGGAAATCAGGATGGTCTTGAGGTAGCCTATGTATTCTTCTTTCCATAAGGTTATGAATTAGTTTTGCCGCACTTTTGACCCCTTCATTGAATCTCTTGAGTGCAATCTCATCATTGTTTGGAACTAATTCATTTTTTACATCGACCATTACTTCTCCGATATAATCTGAGTCAAGTAAAGCCTTGAAAACTTCATATTCTACATGGATTTGGGTTTTGGCTCTCATCTATGATTCCTCCTTTGATAGAATATCATAGACCTCACCATTTATTTTACACTTCTCATCCTCATAAGGAATAGCAATTTTTCGATAGAGTTCTAATTTACAACACTCTAAAGCACCCACAATTGCATTCAAGGTTTGGTATCGCAACCCTTGTCTTTTGAGAGTTTCATTGATGATTTCAGAAATAATGTAATTTAGATTTCCGACAGGGTAAAGTCCTGAAGTGCCATCTAAATTAAGTTGATTTACAATCTCCTTAATTGGTTGTTCATATTTTTTTCTGTGAGTATCATGGATATATGGCATCAGAGTGAACCCCCTTTATCCCACCTATCCCAATTCAAATCAGGTCTTGCACACCTTACACAAAGATGTCCCTTTTTCTCTCTTTGGAACTCATCAGTATAACCCATTTTCCCACACCCTTTACAATTGACTCTACCACAATCATCTCTCATTTTTTTCACCTCTGATGGGGGGCTACTCCTCCGCTATTTTCATCGTCATAATCATCATCTCGGTAAGGAAATCTCTTCCTTCGCTTAGGGTCAGTTCCCCTATCCCTCTTGAAAGGGTCATAAGGATAAGGATTCCTCTCATCATCTTCTTCATCAAAGGGAGGCACATACGGTGGCATAGGTCTATCATACTGACCGTATTTCATCTTATCTATTTTTCTTTCAATTTTTTCCAACCTGTGTAAGATTTCGTTCAACATCTTTTTCAATTCACTACTTTCCATTTTATCGACTCCTATTTTCTTCAGTTAATATGGTTGTGTTCCAATCACCTTTATCAAGATTATGCTTTCTAACTCGATGATAATATTGATTTATGGTTCGGACTGATTTAATCCCATCCTCCCAAGAGGCTAATCTCTCATCAGACACATTATTGAATAGATTCTCATATATTGCATCTAATACTGCACCATAATGATTCCTATTGATTTCAAAAATAAATCCATCCTCATTTATGAATAATTGATTATTGTATAATCCTGTGAGTTTGGCACAACCTTCATCACCCATAAAGTGAAAATTAACATCAAAAGATTTCTTAGGTGATGCAACAGAATAACTCATAGTCCCTACCCCACCTGTGTTGAAAGTGAGATTGATTATTCCTGTATCTTCTACTTCTGTATAATCGTGAGCGAAGTCCCTAATAGCCCCACCTACTGAAGAAATATCTCCACATAAATAAGTAATCAAATCGAGGTGATGAATAAACTCATTAAACAAAGGCCCACCCTCTTCCACAAGTTTTCCTCTCCATTCTGAGGCTTCATAATAGCCTTCATTTCGATTCCAAAATACTCCTGTATTCACTAATTTGATTTCCCCGATACTACTCCACTCTTCTTTAAGTTTCATAACTGAAGGCAAGAATCTCAACGGATAATTCACAAAAATGGGGATTTCACTTTTTCCCTCATCTAACCTTTGGTCTTGGAGATATTCAATCTCTTGGATTTCTTCTTCATGCAAGACGATGGGTTTCTCTGCCAATATTGGTGTCCCTGCAAAGGGATAGGTCGTCATCGCCTTTACAAGCATCGGATGATGTAAATGATTAGGAGTAGCAATAATGAGTAAATCAATATCGTGCGCCTCTAAACTTTCAATCCATGAATCATAGTCGGCAACCCAAACAACTCCATCAGGTATATCATTTTGTGTGATATATGGGTCGCAGATATGTGTAAGGCTCATATTATCTGAACTCAAAACATTAGCACAATGTTGTTTTCCAATATGCCCATAACCTACTACTGCAACTTTCATTAGTTATCCCCCCAATCTGCAAGAGCCGCCTTATCTTTGGAAACCTTTTGCATCAATTCGGAAATCTTGTTATCATCCTTATTAACATTTTCTGTTTCCTCTTCACTTTCCCATCGAGGTTCTAAACTTAATTTGTATTCACAAGTTCCTAATTTATTATCCATCCAAATAACAAACTTCCTCAGAGGGACAAAAATAGGGGAAGTTAATTTTCCTATGAACTTTCTCCAACTCATTATTCTTCACCACACAAACAATCAGAAAAATCGTGAATTACTTTCCTACACATTTTTTCAGTCATAAACTGACTCATCGGCAACGCAATTAAGTTTTCCGTCATTTTTCTTGCCACAGGATATTTTCTATTTGCGTCATCATCACCCAAAATATAATCTGATACAAGATTCCCATAAGCCATTGTGCAACCTACTCCTTTCTCCTTCATTTTTTCTATGATTTCAGTTACATCATGCTTCAGCAATTCAACGCAAAACAAATGGTAAGTATGGTTTCGACCTGCCTTACCTGAATACCCATTAGTTTGTTGAACTCCATAAGGCAATTTAATGATTCCTTCCTTTTCTAAGAGTTCAAGTTGATTCAAATAATATTCTGCATTTTCATTTCTTCGTTCTTGTTGATAATCAAATTGTAAAAGATTATACAAAGCAATCGAGGCTTGAAACTCACTCAATCTAAAATTACCTGCAACACCCATAACACCCTTATTCGGGAATCGCCCATTATCTCGCATTCTAATTAAGCCCTCATAATATGCGTCTTTACAGGTGATGAATCCACCATCCCCTGCACAAGATAAGTTTTTCGTAGGGTATAGGGAATAACAACCCATATCTACGACAGGATGCGCCCCTACATGATACTCTCCATTATACGCCCCGAAAGCCTGAGCGCAATCATCAATAACGCATAAATCATACTTTTCTTTTATGGGTGCAAGAGCATCTAAATCTGCACTAATTCCGAAGATATGAACAGGAACAATTGCATCAATATCCTGATGTAGTTCGCATAATCTTTCTGCCTCATTCATATCCATACACAATGTATCAGGGTCGATGTCGCAATAGATGACTTCAATATCCAAAAACTTAGCGGCCATTGAAGTTGCCGAAAATGTAAAAGGAGTAGTCAAAATCTTCTTAGCCCCACATAATTTGTAAGCCATTATCAATGCTGAAGTTCCCGAATTAACTGCCACACAATTTTCAGCCCCCGTATATTCGCAAATGGCTTGTTCAAACTCTTTTGCTTTTGGCCCATTTACGAATTGCCCTGACTCAATAACCTCGATAACGGCATCAATCAATCTTTCTTTATCATAATCTACTAATGTTCTCGGAATCATATCATTAAACATAATGAGTGATTATGAGATAACCTATTTGAAGGATTCGCTTAATTTCTCTCAATCGTGCTATGGTGAATACCTTCACGAACAATATCAGAATCAATAAGAGATGGTTCAAAGTCAGAGGCTTCAAAATGTATGTTATCTAATTCAATATCTTCTCTCTGTATTTTTCCTTGTCCTTTGTAAATTAGAGGTGCTTCTAATCCCACTAACCAATCTTTAGTTAAAATATATTGGTTATTTTTTAGGTGTTCAAAATCCGCTTCCTTGTGAGTTAAAATTATGTTGCCATCTTCATTGACGAATCTATGTGCAAAGTTCATATCACTCTCACAACCCTTGATACTACATTGGAAAGGATAATTGAGCCATATATCTCTTGATGCCCCTGTAAAAGACCACCCGCCAAAACAAGATTCAATAATATCTGTGGGTGAGCGTTCTAAATCTTCTAAGGAATAACACATTTGAGGAATATCAATATCATAAATCAAATACCTTTTTTGTTCTTCTATCTTATTAGGTTTTGGGTGTGGTATATCATTAACCCATTGATTCCTACTATTATTGGCATTATTCAATCGTTTCCAAAAATGGTAGTTAGGGTGTTCAGCACCATAACATGACTTGAGGGGTGTATGTAAGATATTAACATATTGGGATTCTTGATGCCATTTACAATATCCTGTAACTACATTACCCTCATACATTATGGGTCTTAATTTGTGCAAGGGTTTTGCAGACACAATTACATCATCAGCAATAATCCAATAGTAATCATAATTAGTTTCTTGAATAAATGTGTTGAGAACTTCACATAAATAAGGTTCATTAAATCCCCTAAACCAAACCTTTTCAATATCAAGTTTATTCAAGGATTCGATTGCTTCAGGTATGGCTCTCGGTTGAAGAATCATCAATATTTCATTCGGCAAATAAAATCCTCCAATTTCATTCATAATCATTTACAAGGTAAATATCTTTTTCATCTACTTCTTCTCTTGAAACCTTTCCTTCACCAAAATGAACTAAAGGTTCTTCCACTCCCACTAACCAATTTCTTTTCAGGAAACCTCCCTCTGCCGCATTTACATCCTTTATGTGAAAGAACCCACTATCTTTGTGTGTAAATATTTTACCCTCATGTTCTTTTTCAAAAAACCTCATAGCAAATTGAGCATCAGTTCCACCTCCTTTTAATGAACATTGATATGGGTATTTTAACCAAATCTCCTTAGACATACCTGTAAAAGACCACCCTGCAAAATAGGTTTGGAAATATTTATCACCCATAAAATCCACTTGTTCTTGACTCATAAAGTAAGGAGGGTGAAGATGCAACTCTTGGAGTCGATGTTTCCAAAAATCATAATCTTTATTTTTGATTAATCTTGAGCAAAACTCCTCATATTCATCATCAACATTCTCCTCTAAATGAAGTCCTTGATGCTTAATTTGTTGATAATGATGATGAACCTCACTTTCCTGAAATAAATAGGGTATTCTGCTTAAACTAAGATTAACAAAATTAGACCCTTGATACAAATTACAGTATCCTGTAACGACCTCACCTTGATATAACTTCGGCCTTAATACTTCAAGTGGTTGATTATCCACTACCACATCATCTGCTATAATCCAATAATAATCATAATCTGTATTCTTGATGAACTCATTCAAAACAATTTCTAATTCCATCTCCGTATATCCTCTAAACCAAACCTTTTCAATATCAAGTTTATTCAAGGATTCAATTGCTTCAGGTATGGCTCTCGGTTGGAGAATCATTAAAATCTCATTCTCATTAGAAATCAAAATCATCATCCTCCTCCATATTGTGTTCATCAGCATAGATGTTATACTCATAAGGAAAAATAGTTGTGAACTTATCGTATGGTGAGAAGTTCACTTCATTTTCATTCCACACAATATTCTGTTCACTTATTTGCTCTCTTAATCTGATGCCCTCTCCTCGATATATCATTGGAGGCTCAACCCCCACTAACCATTCCTTCGTCAATACTTCTGTTACACTATTTTTCAAGTGTGTAAAATAAGCATCCTTGTGTGAATATATTTTTTTGCTATCTCTATGTGCATATCTGAGGGAAAATTGCACATCAGATTGCCCACCAAATAATGTAACTTCAAATGGGTATTTTACCCATATATCTCTTGAAGCCCCTGTGAATGCCCACCCCGTCAAGTAAGTTTGAAAAACACTTTCAGATTTGTTTTCAATATCTTCCATCGTCAAAAATGAACACTTATCAAAATCATACCATAGATAACTCCACCACTCAGAGGAGTTCTTAGGGGGGTGTGGTGAAGGCAAACCATCCATCCACGCATATTTTTTTGGACTGTGAAGTTTCAACTTATTGAAAAACTCCCACTTATCCCATTCGTGATAAGGCTGATAAACTAATGGTTCAGCACAGACATTCGTTATCTCAGTATCCATAGCCATTCTACAATATCCTGTAACTACATCTCCCTCATACATCAAAGGCCGTAATAGTTCTATGGGTTTGCCATCCACTACTACATCGTCTGCAATAATCCAATAATAATCATAGTTTGTTTCTTCAATGAATTGATTGATTCTTTGGACTACATTATATTCATCAAACCCCCTAAACCAAACCTTTTCAATATCAAGTTTGTTCAAGGAGTCAATTGCTTCAGGAATTGCTCTTGGTTGAAGAATCATTAATATTTCCGACTTCTCCCTCTCACCCATACAATCACATCACCGAATAAGTATATCAAACTAAGGGGTAGATTCGACAATAGGAGGAGGCGGAGGGATAGGCAATTCAGCCTCTTCCGTATCTGCTTCTGAATCTATCATATCATTCAAAACAGGAGGTGGAGGAATAGGAGGTAAAATACCATAGTTTTTGAGTTCTTGCCTCAATTCCATAAGTGAACCCCAAACATGAGATACGCCATAAATATTACTTTGTTGTTTTCTATCTAAGAGTATCAATTTCCAAATCATCGCACAAGTCAAAACCATTTGACCTACCATAGCCATCAATATAATTTCATCAATCATCCTTATTCCTCCTCACAATTAACCTCTAATTCATCGAAGAAGTATATGATTCTATCCTTTCCTCGATTACCTGCAATTTCATGGAAAGAAATTATTTCATCCAAAATAGTCGGTTCTTTTTCCTTTACTAATTGATGAAAAAGTTCTGAGTTATGCTTATTATCATTATTCCACCCATAACCTTTTAAGTGATGAATATTAATTCGCAGAAACTTGGCGGGATTTCCACAAACTACCAAGTAAGGGCATACATCTTTAACAACAACAGAACCCATGCCAATCATTGAATAAGAACCAATAACCGAGCCTTGATGTGCCATAGACCCTGAACCCATGTTCACTCCATTCATCACATTACACTCACCTGCCAAGATGACCTTGTGAGATAAAGTATTTCCATCACCAATGATACAATCATGTGAAATATGAACTCCACTCATCAACATATTTCCATCACCAATTTGAGTTGGTCTAATATCAGTCGCCCCTGTTATCACACAATGAGGGCCAATGATATTATCATCACCAATGATGACGGATAATCCTGTTTCTTTAGTCCTATGTTCGGCAGGGCAACCAATAACTGTTCCTGTTTGGATTCTATTATTTTCGCCTATGATTACAGGGCCATGAATCACACAAAAAGGCTCAATAATTGTGCCTTCACCCACCTTAACATCGCCCCAAATCTGTGCCTTTGGATGAACATATTTACCCATAACTCTACCTCTCAAAAATTAATATCATCATTCGCATGGAATGAAACTACCTTAGCCTCTCTATTTTGAATATTGTAAATAGTCAAATGTCCCTTCTGTGAAGCATAACCAAGCATATTCATAAAATCTGTCTGACCTTGCATTGTTGATGAAACAACATTTGCTACGCCTCTATACCACTCAAAACCATGACTATGTGTATGGCCTGTAACGAAAACATCAGGGAGTTCTCTAATAATCATATCATCTTGTTCTTCAGGAGATAAAGCACTTCTTTCACCCCATTGTGGAGTCATGTGCCTTTTCTTTAACATTTCTTTCATTCCTTCGATAGAGTTTTCATAAGTTACATGGTCGATTTGAGGGATAATATCATCCATCCCCTGCCCATGATAGGCAAGCAAATCAATACCACTAAGTTGCGCTCTACAAGGATTCCCCGTATGGATGGCTGAATTGAATTGTTGTTGAATTGTATGCTCAAGCATAGGCTGAGGTTGTGCAGGTCTTACTGCATCGTGATTACCCGGCAAAATTATTGGTGTAATATGGTCGGGTAATTCATCAAGTTTCCTTGCACACATCTCATATTGGTCGTAAGCATTATCAAAAATAAGATTATTTTCTTGACCGGGATAAATACCTATGCCATCACACACATCACCTGCCATCACAAGATACTTGATGTTCTTAGCAAGTTCAGCCTCATTGAGCCACTTCATCATCTTATCCCATGTGTGTTCAAGGAAATATTTTGAACCCATGTGAATATCAGAAATAAACGCAATAGAAACAGGGTCATATTCTGCCCCTCCTTTGTTCTGATGTTTAGGTAGAATATCTCCAAATTGAACTCTATCTACCCAAAAAATATCGGAGTCCTTACCAAAAGACCCACTCAGACCAACTACATCATCACACAACAATGTCTGCGATGCTGAATCTTCTTTCTTAACAAAAGCCATCAAAGTTCCTGTTTTATCTTCAATCTCAATCATTAGGCCACCTGATTTAGTCCTCCTCCTACTTGAGATTATACCAATCACATTATACTGTCTGTAATTCCTTCGTTCTTTGGATACTTCAGATATGGTATTGGATTCCCTAAAACCACATTGTTGCCTAATGAGTTTCCTCATAGAATCATACCTTTCAGCGAATAAATTAACAATATCATCTATTCCGCTACCCTTCCTATTTTCACCGACAGGGCGACCTACCTTAATACTCGTTTCGTAATCTGAAGCCTTTGCTTCCCACGCACTATTGAAACTACCGCCCACCTTTCGGGGGGATACAGGCAAAATATCATCCACAACAATCCCTCGTTTAGTCCTTTAACCTACTATCTATATGAGCCTTGTGCTTTTGTTCTTCTTCCATTTTTTTCAGCATTTCTTTCTCGATTTGCATTTTCTTTCGCCATCGAAAATATGCGTAAGAGATAGAAAACAAAACAAGTAATAACCCTAATTCTAAGGCGAGTTGAACCCATGTTTCCCATCCTAAGTCCATTTCAACACACCATGAAGGTAGCACACCTTCAATCCCCTCTTGGCATACTTCCATATCAATCATTCAAGAAGGTATTTAATTCGCTTTTCAATACGGCTTCAGCCCGTTCTGCTTCATCGAACTCATTAGCACCTGTGATAACACATCGCCCACTTGAGAAAATAAGGAAAACAACGGCAGGGTCGTCTAACCGATAAATCAAACCCGGAAATTGTTCAGGTTCATATTCCGTTTTATCGAAAGGTAAGTATAACATCAAATTAGAAAGGTCAATCTTCCCTGCTACAATTTCAGATAAATCTGAAGTCATTACAATATTATGGAGGTGAACTTCGCAATCTTCTTCAGCCCACAAATCAAAATCATTGTTAATCAAATCTTCTCTCAATTTTTTGAAAGCAACATGAACTGAATCAACATCTTTAGCCCCTGTCGCAACGGCCTTCCCACTCCTGAACAATAGGAGGCATACTTTCGGTTCATCGACTCGATAAACCATACCGGGAAATTGTTCTTGTTCATAATCAATATGCAATTCGTCTGCAACTGCATTCACATCTATACTATTCGTCAATCTCATTGAGGCAACAATATTTACTACTTCAGCCATAATGGGAGATTGTGTAGATGAGGTATTTAACTGTTATGGGTAATATCACAAAAAGGACATTCCAAATCTTCTAATGGAAAGACACTATCACAAATCTTGCATCTGCATAATCCCTGTATCCTCAAGATTTCTTCATCATCTAAATCCTTATCGTGGTAATGAGCATCCTTTTTATGATTTCGCCCTTTCCATTTCTTATCTCTCTTCTTGTTTCTTCTTGAATCATAAGTCATAATAGCACCTACCCATACATCGGATTATATTCTTCTCCATCCATTTCTTGAACTTCGATTTTATACATGAAATCTATACTCTGAGTCATAAAATCAAATGCGAAAAAATTAATCACTCTCTCATCAACACTATCAATGTTTTCCATAAGATATACTACTAATTGTTTTGTTCCTTCCGTAATCATTTGAAGAAATTGTAACTCATTGATTTCAGCCTCGCTCAGAATGATGCTTTGTATGATTTTCAACACATTTTCATTTAGTGTTCCCTCATAACTTCCATCACTATTTTCTGAATAATCGTCAAAAATAATCTCCTTTAGTCGTCTGACTTGTCGCTCTACTTGCTGATTGGTTAATTTCAACTTATTTTTTTCTTTCGACATTTTTTTCACCAAAAACTATGAGTTGTGTAAGGTAAATTATTACCATACCTACAAGAAAACCAATAAACTCTTGCTCAGACATTTATTATTCCTCCTCCCCATGTAGTTGTTGAACCTGAAACTCAGAACTATTGACGATGACGCTAATATCATCCCTTTCAGGATTTTCTATTTCTCCCATCCGTTTCAATACCAAGTCATTAAAGTTCAATTGTTGATTAATCAAGGTCATAAAGTGCCAATAAAGGCCACCAAAACCACCCATATACAAGGCAACTAAGGCAATTATTGTAGCCATTTCCACATCCATAATCACTCATCTCCCTCTTCACAATAAAATCTTGAATCCATCCCACAATCATCACAATCTCCATCATAGGAGGTAGGAATAATCATATCTCCATAATTGTAAGGCTCATCTTCTAAGAAAAGACAAATAGCACAAATGTTCATTCTTTCAATCAATCCTTTTCCCTTACCGTTTTCATCAATCATATCATATTCTTCACATTGATACATTCCTGTGGGTGAGGTAGGGTATCCCTTTTTTTGTGCTTGTTTATCAGCCATCGCATATAATTTAATACTCATTCACTCACCATACCTTCCATAAAACTACGCCTGAAACTACTAAGGATAAGAATGAAAAAATAGTCCTAAACAAAGCCATTTCAGCCATCCTACTCTCTAAATATTGATGGTTAGAATCATCGACTTCATTTTCATTTGTTGAATCCTCAATATCTTCTACAATACTATACCCATAACCGTTGAGAAGAGATTCCATAGCCGTCAATGTAACTTCTATCTCATCTTCTCTCAAAGTTTCAATATCCCAATTGACCTTTCCATATCTTTCAATCATATCTTCATTATCAATATCATTGATGTTGAATACTTTCATCCTTTCTGTTTCTTCATAGTCATTGATAATCTTGCATCCAAAATCTGCATACAATTTTTCCAAATCATTCATATTTACTGTAATCATCTATTATCACCACTCCCACTTATTGTGTTTCTTGATACTCTATCATTCACCTTTATCAAGTTTAGGGTTGCCACCTCCTCTAAGGACATACCAATTTCCTGTGAAAGATTCGCAACATACCATAACACATCACCTAATTCAAGAGCAATATCTCGATAACATTCTTCTTGAGGAGTATTATCTCTCATCATTTTTTTTACCTTCTCCGCTACTTCGCCTGATTCACCCACTAATCCCAAAACGGTATAGATGAACTTCTCATCTTTGGGGTAAATTGCCGTTTTCAATGCCTCATTTTGATATTCGTTTAATTCCATACATACAACTCCTTCCTATGCCATAAAACTAAACACAATTAAAATAAGAACCAATATCATCATCAACAGAGGTATAATTGGCTCAGGCTCGTCATCCCAATTCCTATGAACCATAATTCCTCACTCCAATTTAAGGGCTATCTGAACTTGGTTTCAATCCTGAAATCCACTTACATCATTCTTCTTCATCTGATTCCCCCAAGAGTGATACTACTCCATCAGTAGGTGGTCGGAATCTTGCCATTGTTTTTTCCATTTCGGCCATCTGTTTCTTTGTAGGTTTTTTCCTCCTCCGAAATCCATCTCTTTCGTGAATTGGAATAATAGGTCGATTAGTTTGCTTTATGTATGGAGTTCCATCTCGATTCATTTTAGTTCTCCTAACGGGATTAACAACCTTCCCATCTGAATCATAGGTTGAGCATTCTCTACATAATCCTTTATGTGATGCCTTACTTTCACATTCATCGCAAATCCAATAATAACTCACCTTACTCATGCTTCCACATCCTTCGTCAATTCGGCAATAAACTTGGGCAGATTCGCCTCAAAAATCAAATCATAATTACCCATTCCTTCTTCGGCAAGGGATACAATTGTATCATCTCTTTTGAGGGCTTGAATATAATCGAATAATACAGGAGGAAAATCATCATCATTTTCCGCATCAATAACAAACATGAGGCTATTTACTAACTTCATGTTAGTCCAATCAAAAGAGAATCCATTACCTTCAATTTTTGTTTCTGAAACTGAATAGGATTTATTTTCAAACCACTCAGTCATTTGTTTGGAAGAACACAATTCTTCATCATTATACCTTATTACAAGCACCATCGACATTTCTTTCACAACCCCCTAAGTTTCACTTCACCTTTATGAATACTTCGGTTAAATTACACTCCACCTTCTTCCATCAGTTTGCACTAACCCTTCTATCATTAACTGATTAAGAGCATTAGACAATTTCAACCTACCTTTTGTATTGTTATAACCCATGATATTCAAAATTGCAGTTTTACTCAAAGCCTCTTCGATAAGTAATTCATAAACTTCTCTATGGTATCCATGTTCTCGACTATGGAATGTTTTGGCATAAAAATACTTTCGATTTTGTTTGATGATGATTTCTCTTGATTCCATATATTTGAGGACTTCATCACACATGGTTCGCCACGAAGAATTGTCCTTCCTCAATATCCTCAAAAGTTCGGTCTTGGTATGACCTGACCCATCATCATCCTTCATTATATTCAAGATTTCATGGTATAGTGTGGCCTTTTTTTCCCTCTCCAATCGAGATGAACCATCATCCCACCTAACCAATGTGGGTTTCTTTACAAGAGAACTCAAATCTCTCGCACCTATTACTCTCCTTTTTGCGTCAGCCTTAACATCTTCGCACTTATCTTCAGAAAGTAAGGTCAAAGAATCCTCAAAACTCTTCCCCTCATCCATCAATTCTCTAATTGTAAGTGCTTCAACCAATGGGGCTACTATCATTTGGTTATACCACAGTTCTCTATCGCTTTGCCTCTCAATAAGTCGCATACCTTTATCTTTGATAACCTCAACCGAATTACTCAACTTCACTACTCTATCTACTTCGCCCTTCGCATAAGCATCAAGTTTCATTAGATGCGCCCTGAGTATATCAATATCTACGCCAATTTTATCTGAAGCCTCAATACAAAAAGCATCCAATAGTGTAGGGGTTTCAAGAACTAATTTTCTTTGCCTCTCAGACAATTGATTAAACAATTCATACAGTTCTTCCATACGACTCAACAATACTCCATTTTGCGTTCTCGTATTTAATGCTAACGGAAAAATCACCCAATACAAATCTTTATTATGGTCGAACCTCAACTGAGTAAATATGGATTTGACGACAAAGGATTTAGTTAGACCAATCGTAGGTCTTATTGGATTACAACCTGTGGTAATTGTATATTTATTAGTAATAGGGACATTTAGTTGGAAAGAATATCTTTCGACAGGTTGGGGGCTTCAAATTGCCATCACTATTTATCTCATATTCTTTTATGCTTGGTTTGAAAGATGGAGTATTTGGCAACCTGACGCTTAACGGTCAATTTCAACTCTCTTAGGTCTTGTAAATTATTGCTCATGGTAAATATTGACCCTTTAGAGTCATATTTATGGGGTAGAGGACAATAAAGCGTCAGATGATAAAGGTTAATAAGGAGAAGAACTCTTGATGTAATTATGGCGATTAGATTTAGTGAAGAACCATGCCCGAAATCAGCGAAAGGCAGACCTTGTATAATCAAGTTTTTCAAAACACAATTAGTTGGTGAGGGACAAAGGAAAACAATGTATAGATGTAGGCGGTGTAAAGAGATAGAAGTAGTTACAGAAGATGCTACACAATTAGAATGCCCCCTATCTTCAAATGGGAAACATCAATGGAAATGGGTAGAGAATGTTGCATTTCAACAACACTACAAGTATCAAGAGAAAACTGATAGGGAAAAGTGTTCTCTCTGCAAGTGTGAACAATTAAGGTCATACAAATCATTAGTAGGATATAATCCACACAGAAAGAGGCGATAAAATGATTAACTCCAAGTCAGTATGTAATAGTTGTGGTTCACGAAGAATCAGCACCCAAAAAAATGCAGATGGAGATTGGGATTATCACAAATGTAAAAATTGTGGATATTTTTGGTGGACTTCACCTAAATGACTCAACTCATTAAATATTCACACAACTCATCCATCGAGTGCATCATTTTATCTTCTGCCAACCAAATATTATCACAGATTGTCCTGATTTCTACCCCATATTGTTCCACTTCTGAAGCGTGATTCCAACCCATCAAGGACACCGTAGGATTTGTAGAATCTCCTGTTGCTAAAGTCCAAACCACGATGGCCTTATTCCTCACACAATAAGTCAATTGTTTCGGAGGTATCATCCGCTTGAACTTATCCCATTGATGAGGTCTTAGCCCCTTGACCTCAATTATTTTCCTATTGTATTGTATATCTCCTTTCAGCCCTCTTCTCTTGTAGGTTTTGTAATTCTCCACTAATTTACACTCTCGGATAGTATCTTTCAACCATTTAGCGGTGGCTACTTCGGATTTGACCCCCACCAAATTACTACTTATTTTATTATGATTGTATGTTCCTGAACCTTGTGTTCCATTACCCCCATAATATTCTACTATTTCTTCAGCATGATTTTTACACCATTCCAATTCTCCTTCTGTTAGAACTATTTCTGTTTTCATTTTGAAACCTTCTGCTAATTTCAATAACACCTACGACCTATTTAAGCCAACCTACCTTCCCCCAAAGTCAGGACTCAGACCTGAAA
>CEVZ01020422.1_pt1 | contig 19374 bp, 13 predicted proteins | sample 361371 | NCBI WGS metagenome assembly CEVZ01 (sample SAMEA2620217, study PRJEB7988) | marine metagenome | isolation source: saline water (ENVO:00002010), including
CTATAGAGATCTAAATTAGCTTCATCTGCACCTATATGAAAATATGGTGATGTGTAAAAAACTTCAATCATTTCACCAATTATTTCATCAAGTGCTGTGTAAACTTTTTCATTTGAAATATCAACAACATTAGAGTTTGGATTATTATTATTTACTCTAAAAATTTCTGGATATATTTTAACTAATTGAGTTGCATGACCGGGGACTTCTAATTCTGGCACTAAAATTATTCCTCTTAATTTAGCATATTCAACTAATTCTCTAAAATCTTTTTTTGAGTAAGGTCTATCAGGGGTTGACAATTTTGGATATTTTTCAGTGGGAAATGTAAATGCTTGATCATCAGTTAGGTGTAGTTGAATATAGTTTATTTTATAAAATGAAGCTAGGTCAATTACGTTTTTTAGGCTTTCGACATCATGCCACATCCTAGCTAAATCAATTAGTAAACCTCTATAGCTAGAGTCAGGGTAATCTTTAATTTTAATTAAGGGAAAAACAATAGATTGTTTTCTTGTTGACATAAGCTGAAGTAAAGTATTTTTTGCCATTACAAGACCATTATAGCTTCCTGAAGAAATATAAATTTTTTCATTTATATCAATTTGATATTCTTCCTTATTTAGTTTTTTATCAATCTTAAAAATAAAGTCTGATGAAGATTCATCATTGGTATAAAAATCAATATCTAAAGAAGTTATTTTTTGTATTTCTTTTTTAAAAAGTTGAATTAATGGACTTATTTCTGGATTTTTATAAAAGACAGAAATACTTTTTGAGAAAGCAAGCCCTTTATCTTTATTATTGAAGTCTAATTGTTTTGGTATAGGAACGATGTCATTGCTTAGCTCTATACTGATAATTTCTTTTTCATTATTACATGAAAATATAAGAAAAGTGATAAAAAAAAGTCGAAAAATTTTATTCATAAAGGGGTTTTAAAAATTATAGGCATTATATAATACAATTTAGTAAAATAAGACCCTTATGTGACAATAATGTTTTTAAAAATTAATTTTTTGATGAAAAAAATTTTTTACCATAATTAAATGCCTTTATACCTATTTCCTCTCCAATAATTCTTCCTGGGAGATCATCTACAGGCGGATGAATGCCTCCCCAAATTCTAGATAAACTACATTGATTACTTGCATCACGATAAGTTGCCCATTGAATTTTTATGTCTCTGCTTGGCCCTTCTTCAAAAACCAAAAACTTATTCTTCTTTGCTGTATATTCACCCATTCCTCCAGGAAAGTATTCGCTACCTGTTAGAAGAGTTAGCACCTCAGCTGCGGCTCTTGAAAAAGTTGAATGACCAGATATGTATCCTGCAAAATTTGGAGTAACAAAAGTAGGTCTTTGGTAAGGCCACCAGTTTTCAGCCAATATCCAACCTACTCCTGCATTATCGGTTTCAGGATTTGATATATAATCATGTCCTTTCCAAGCACGCAACTTTATCTTACCAACATTTTCTTTACTCTTTCCAGCCAATCTATCGTTTTTATTGACAAGCTCAACATATCCCTTTTCGAGTTTAATTCCATTAGGACTGTAATTTAGTAAGTTTGGATCTGAGGATTGCCCATAGTCAGACATCAACCTTATAGCACTTATAGGCCTAATATAATCGTAAAAACCTTTAATCCCCCATGCTGCTATAGCTGCATCATGCATTGCACCTCCTAAAATAAAATAGGCTTTTATGTCCCACTCTAAATTTGTTAACTTTTCCTTTCCCTCGAATTTTAAATCGAATTCATTATGATCAGAGACATAATTTAGAATCGTAAACCAGTGTCCAGGAGGTGTTTCAGAGTCTGGCCCATCAGCCCAAAATTCAGCAATAACCCTAGTGTAATCGCCTCTTGGAACAAGTTGCTTTTTATAAGGTTTATTTGTAATTGGATTTATTTTATATCCATTAGAAAAATCACCTCCATCATATCTATTATAAATTCCTTTTAAACTTTCTGTGTTGTATTTTATGTTAGAAAAATCCAAATTTCCTATTCCACTAGGGGAAATGTCCCACAAAACACCATCATTAGGATCTAAATGAGAACTCCAAATTGATACATAACTATGATTCCACCAAAATTCACTGTTTATTTTACAATCTGAATCTAAAAATTCAGGGGGAGGACCTGGATCGTAATAAACTGGAAAATTAAAATTGTCTCTTTCCATTTGTTTCAAATCATTTTTGTCTAAACTAAATGGCCATGTTAATCCCCACTCTGGTCCAAGAAAAGGTGGAACAGCTCCAGGAATTTCGTTTCCTGATTGGTCAATAAATTTTTCAAAAGCAAGAGGTTGCCACCTGTTTGGGTCTTTTACCTCTTGTGAGCCTGGATTTTTTAGTATTAATGGTTGATTTACAGGTTCATAAAAAAGATTAGTGTAAAAATACTTTTCATTTGAACCATCCTTCCATCCATAATCTATCACTTGCTTAGCTATATAGTTTCCTAGTGCCGCAGGATTACCACTTTTATATTCAATTGATTTAAAATTTGGATCGTATCCTAGATTATAGAAAACAGAGTCGATTAAATCTTTGGTCTTTTTGAATTTAGGAGAGACCTCGTATCTATGATAGAGATATCTGTAGGATGCATAACTGATTGCTTCAAGAAGCGCTTTGTTATTTTCGTTGTTAAAGGATGTTTCTTCATATGAAATAAAAACACCATTTAGGTTTCTATTTAAAAAATAAGGTTTTGATTTTTTGTTAAATATCGTCCATATATCATACATCATTGCAGACATGTGAAAAAGGTTTCTAGCGTGAACTGTAGGTCTTGCGAAATCGTTTCGTATGGATTCTAAAATAACCTCATTCCAGGTTCTGGCTATAGAATGCTGTTGGGAAAAAAGAATTTTTTGTTGTACAATTAATAAAAAAAAAACAAATGGTAAAAAACGCATTTTATTCAACTTCATATAAATCATTTGCCAAGAAAATTCTTGTTAATTGTATCATGATGCAAAATTAAAAAAATTAACTAACCAGTCTATAAATGACTTTTCTTTACTTTCAATTTCATCAATGTTAATATGCTCGTTAATTGGAATTTCAGTAAGTATTTGTTTTTTCCCACCAGGCCAAGTAATAACTAAAGAATCAATTTTATTCAAATCTCCTAAACCAAAATGTAAAATTGAAGTATTTTGGGAAATATGACTTGAACCCCCGTCAACCTCTCTTATTAATTTATTATTGCCACTTACAATCTTTACTCTTGCTCCAAGGCCTCTACTAGTAGACTCATTCCCATTTAAACTTACTTTTAGCCAATTATTATCGTTTTTTAAATCATTCCTAAATAATTTGGATTTAATTCTCTCTGCTGAGCTGTAATCCTTCCACAGTGGTGTTTGCTTAACTACAAACAAATCTAAGTCACCATCGTTATCAAAATCAAATTTAACAGTACCTCTACTTATTCCATAATCAATAATTCCAGAATTTTCACTTACCCTAAATACCCTTCCCATGTTTTCAAATAAAAAATCTTTTAAATACATGGTTGGAGGGTTTATACCACCTATAGAATTAAATAAGTCAAGATCTAGGTCATTATCGTAATCAAGAAATACAGGACTCCAACTAATTACAGCAGTAGATGGTCCGGCCTTTGATGCAATTATATCGATTCCTACACCTAATTCGTTGGAGAGGTCTAGAAAACCCTCGTTATTGCCTCTATTCACTAGTAAGGGGCCAGAAAAAATATTTGTTACCTGATAATCCATCCATCCATCATTATTATAATCTCCAACTGCAGTACCCATTGCATGAATTGCCGAATCAGCGTTCATTTCTTTACTTTTGTTGGTAAATTTTAATCTTGGATATTCATTTATAAGGAGCTGATTGGAAATTTTTTGTTCCCCAAAGTCATTAATTAGATATAAATCTAAATCTCCATCATTATCTACATCAGAAAAAACACCACCAAAACCATATCCGGGCTCACATCCATCTAATAAATGTGAAATATTTTTAAAATACTTACCCTCAATATTTAAGTATAGTTCATCACTTCCTGGTTTGTAATCATCACTTATTGTAAAGCCATTTAAAACACCAAGATTTCCAACAAAATCTTTAAAGTAATTTCCAATAAATAGATCAGGATAACCATCAGAATTTATATCACCAAAAGTAGCACCAGTAGAAAAGTTTTTTATGTTTAATTTAAATTGCTCGGTTGCTCTTCTAAAAGTTCCATTTCCATTGTTCAAGAAAAGCAGGTTTTTAGCTAGTTTTTTAAATTTTGATTCGCTTATTTTCTCTGCTATTGTAGTAACAAATAAATCAATATACCCATCTCTATTAATATCGGCGGTTGTGGCACCTGCAGTTATAATATTATTTGTAATTAATCCTGCGCTGAGCGTAACGTCTGAAAAGGTTGAATCTCCATTATTTTTATATAAAACTCCAGATTTTTTACCACCAGCTAAATATAAATCTTCGAATCCATCATTATCAAAATCAAAGACAGCTACTCCTCCTCCAAAACCTCCACTTTCAAAAATATTATAGATGTGATTAATGCCTGATTCTTTTGTGACATCGGTAAAAATGTTTTGACTATAAAAAGTCAAATGCTGTAGAATTAGAAATAAAAAAAAGTAAAATCTTAATCTTAACATTTAATCTATATTAAAATATTTTAAAAAACGATCCCATAGAGAATAGTTGATTTCCTCTAATTCATCTACTTCCACCAACTGATTTGCAGCAATATTAACTAAAGACTGTGTCTTGCCTCCAGGCCATGTAATAGAAAGAGAGTCAATTTTATTATTTTCACCTAACCCAAAATGAACAATACTACTGTTCTGAGATGCATGACTTGAACCTCCATCTACTTCCCTTACCATTTGTAAATCATCTTTTAGGAATATTTTTACCCTCGAACCAAGGCCCCTTGTAGTTGCATTTTTGCCATTTAATTTAACCTTCAACCAGTTTAGGGTATTATTATTATCATTCCTATATAGTTTTGATTTGACAATACCTCCTCTATAGGTCATGTCATAAACCGGTTTTTGATTTACCACAAAAATATCTTGATCTCCGTCATTATCGTAATCAAAATGAACAGAGCCCCTCCCAATACCAAAATCCATTAGACCAGAGTCCCTACAAACGTCAAAAAAACGACCCTTATTCTCAAATAAAATATTTGGAATTCTGTTTGTCATTGGATTTATTGGACCATTTGAATTAAATAAATCTAAATCTTTGTCATGATCGTAATCAACAAACAAACTTCCCCAGCCTATTATTACTTGCTTGACATCCTTATAGCCTTCTATTTTATTAATTCCTGTACCAATATTAGGAGCTAAATTTACAAATGACTTGTCTTTGCCTCTGTTAACCAAAAAAGGACCAGCAAAAATATTTGTTACATGATAATCTAAGTACGAATCATTGTTATAGTCACCTATACCAACTCCCATTGATTTTAAACCAACATTAAGCTTTAAATCCTCACTTTTATTTTCAAAGTCTAATTTTGGGTATTGATTGATTAATATTTGATTGGGTTCATTATTTTCTCCAAAATCATTTACTAAATAAATATCCAAATCACTATCATTGTCTACATCAGTAAAGACAGCACCAAAACCATACCCTGGGTTACATTTAAGAAAGTTTGACACATTTTTAAAGGATTTTCCGCCTATATTTAAATAGAGTTCATCGTTTCCAGGCTCATACTCTTCATTAATGGTATAATGATTTAAAATAGCGAGGTTGTGAGTTCCAAAAAGTGCTTGTTCAAAGTAAAATTCCTTAAAATAATTAGCTACAAATAAATCAGGATAACCATCAGCATTAATATCCCCAAAAGAACAAGAAGTTGAGAAGTTTTTATCTTTTAAACCATATTCTTCTGTTTTTTCAATAAAAGTCCCCTCGCCAGTATTTAGATAGAGTAAATTATTTGATAGAGTTTTAATTTTTGAGGATTTCTCTTTTTGAGCGGCAATTGTTGTAATAAAAATATCAATAAAACCGTCTTTATTTATATCAGCTGTCGATACCCCAGTTGTTACGGTTAACAAGTCCTGTACTAGACCTGCTTCCTTTGTGACATCAGAAAACTTACCATTACCATTATTTTTGTAAAGAATGTCCTTTCCTTGACCACTTGTAAGAAATAAATCTTCATAACCATCGTTGTTGTAATCAAAAACAGCAACCCCACCACCAAACAATCCTTGATATACATCAAATATGTGGTCGATTCCAGCCTCTTTAGTTACGTCTGTAAATTTCGTCTGAGCTAAAGTTGGTAAGCTTGTAATAAAAAAAAGAGAAAGAAAAATTCTCATTAAATTATATATTTTAAAAAAAGGTAGGGATTAAAGTTAATCCCTACCTTTCAAATTTAACTAATTAAAACTAACTATTAAATCTATCTAATCAATAATATTTTTTTGTAAAAAATTAAAAATTAGTATCCTGGGTTCTGTTTTATGTTAGGATTGTTATCCGTAGTCTCAGATGGAATTGGCCATAAATCAAAGTGAGATTTATAGTTTGCTCCACCATGAAGATCCCAACCTTGATTATTATTGATTGTTTCCATTAACATTCCTTGTCTTCTAAGATCAAAATATCTTTTACCTTCAAGATAAAGTTCTACTCTTCTTTCGTGTAAAATTTTATCTCTCATCTCAGCTTGAGAAAGACCAGAAGCGATAGCAGGCATTTCAGCTCTTGTTCTCACCCGGTTTAGTGGAGCTAATGCTTGAGTAGTTTGCCCACCTTCATTTAAAGCTTCCGCATAAAGTAAAAGAGCATCTGCATATCTAAAGATATTTAAATCAATTGGCGAGCCATATTCGATGGTTGCCATTTGAGCTTTTTGCTCTTGTGTATATGTAGTTGTTTTTCTAGGAAAAACAGGAGCTATACCAACACTTGCTTGAGCTCTTAAATTACCATTACAGCATACCGCTCCAAATTGGACATCACCAATTGTTCCGCCCCAATATTCATCACCTTCAAAGTAGAATGTTTTTCTAAGTCTTGGATCTCTTCCCTCAAGTGGATTATCAGGATCGTAACCAGAATCAGGGTGTGTAATTGGAAGACCTGTAGCTTGCATCTCGAATGCATCTACTCCGTCTTGAGTAAACTTAATTCCAGACCATCCATTGTAGTCTCCATCACCAGCAACACCATAAGGGATATAGTCACCTGTACCTTCATTACCAGGACCAGCCTTCATTGACCAAATGATCTCTTTAGAAGTTTCCTGAGTTCCTCTATTTAAACCTTCCCAATCATCATTAGATACCAAACCTAAATCAGCACCTTCAAGTGCAATAAGTTGACCAAAAGTAGAAGCAGACTCAGAAAATTTCTGCTGGTTTAATTCTGCTAAACCTTTAGCCATAAGCGCAGCTTGTTTGGTAGGTCTACCATAATCGCCTTTGTTTGGTTTAGTGTCAAGATTTGCAATAGCAAAATCAAGATCAGAAATTGCTTGAGTATATGTTTCAGCTTGTGTTGATCTTGTCAATGCATCCGCTTCTTCAGCATTAATAGGCTCAGTAATTATTGGCATTCCACCATATAAATCAGCCATATCAGCATAAAGGAACCCTCTTAAATATTTTAACTCAGCTTCCCATTTTACAGCCATACCTTCTGAAAAATCAACATCTGGCATTAATGCTAAAAGTTGGTTAATTTTTGAGATTGCTCCCAAACCATAGTTCCACTTATACCAAGTAATACCACCAGATGCAGGAGTCATTATACCACATGCAAAATTTGCATACCCTCTCCAACCACAGTCTTGTCCAACACCGTTGTCCGATAAAGTTTCAAATTCCATATGCATATGAAAATAATTTCCTCCCCAAAAATTTGTAAAGTATCCAGCTGCATATAATGAATTATATACACCATTGACACCTAAAACAAATTCATCTTCACCTTGAAAGAAACCATCAACACTCCCACTACCGGGATCGGTTTTTACCAAAAAATCCTTATCACAAGTAGTTAGTGTCAATGTAAACACCGCTAATAACCCGTAAATGAAATTATTTATTTTATTCGTTCTCATATTAATTATTTTTTTCATAGTAATTAGTTTTAAAATTTAGCAGATAATCCCAATGAAATTGACTTTTGATTAGGATAAGTTGCATTTGGTCTGTTTGACCATCCCTGCTCACCTAATCTTGGGTCAGCTGTTGTAGCAGCACCAGATCTTTGTTCTGGATCTACTAAAGGAATGCTCGTAAACGTCAACAAATTTGTTGCGTTAAAGAATAGTCTTAAACCATCAATTGGTAGACTATCAGATGGAATATTATATCCAATCTGTAAATTCTTAAGTCTTAAATAATCTCTATCATACAAAAAGAAATCATTTTGAAACCTGTAAGATGAAGTAGTAGAACCTGCTCTTGGAAAAGTTCCACTTGGGTTGTTTGTTACGGACTCAGTAATCCATTTCTTCCAAGTAGTAACACCTCCAAAGTCAGGATTCCAAAGTTCAAATTGCCCATAGTATTGGACATCTGCTTCTCCCTGGAAAATTGCAGCTAAATCTAAGTTTTTATACTGAAGACCTAGTTGGAATCCATATATATATGTTGGTATATCCTTACCTACATATGTTCTATCATCAAGATTTATCTGGTTATCTCCATTGACGTCAACAAGATTTAAATCTCCAGCTTGAGCACCTAGAGCAGCGTTAGCAGCATTTGGTGTTCCTGTTATTAAACCATCAGTTTTAACTATATAATAACCTAGAAAAGGGAATCCTTCACCTAAAATTCTAGATTCGTATAAAATTCTATCTTGGTCTCCTCCATCAACTCTTGGATTAAGATCAGTAACAGTGTTTTCAACTTTTGATAATTGACCACTTAATTGAACTTTTAGGTCTCCAAAACTTCTATTGTATCTTAAATTAAGCTCCCAGCCTTTATTTTCCATTTTTGCAGCATTAGAAGTCTGAGATGTAAAACCAGTAAGTACATTAATAGGAATATCAAATAATATATCATTAGTTTCTCTAATGAAATATTCAAAGTCTAAACCTAAACCATTGGATAAAATAGAATTAAATCCAATATTTGTAATTTTAGCTTTTTCCCAACTTAGATTTGGGTTACCTATAGTAGTCTGTCCAACTCCAGGAGCAATAAATCCAGTTCCATCAGCAGTACTAAAGTTATAAGATTCTGATAAACTTAACCTTTGAGCAAATTCAAAGTTACCAATATTAGCATTTCCAAGTTCACCATAAGATGCTCTTAATTTTAGGAATTCAAATGTATCAGGGATAAAGTCTTCTTCTGATAAAATCCATCCAGCAGAAAAAGAAGGGAAAGTACCCCACTGTTCGTTTTGAAATCTTGAACTACCATCAGACCTTATATTAGCTTGGAAAAGAAATTTATCTTTGTAATCAAAGTCAAATCTTGCAAATACTGATTGTACTGCGAAACCACTTTCTGTACCAGCGTTTTGTTGATTAGTTAGTGCTCCAGAATCTAAAACTTGAACGGTTTCACTTAAATAACCATCTCTTGTGGCACGAAAACTAGTTACTCTATTTTCTTCTTGCTGATATCCTGCAAGAGCCTTAAAGTTTAAATCACCGAATGACTTTTCATAATCTATTGTTGTAAAATAAGTTTCCGTGTAAAATTCTTCGTTTTCTCTTGTTGATACAGTAGCAGGGAATGAATTATAAAATGATCCGTCAGCAAAGTAATTTTTTGGATTTTTTTGGAAATCATAAGTGCTTGATCCCCAATAATTGATTGCAGCGGTACCTTTGATAGTTAAACCCTCCAAAGGAGAATATGATATATAACCATTTGCAAGTACATTATTTCTAATTCTTTGAGCATTTCTATAATCTTTCCATGTTTCTATAGCCAAAAGCCCTGTACCTGGACCAACACCATAATTGGCTAAGTCAGAAGATGCAATTTGCAAATCTCCGTTTGCATTTCTGGTTGGACTAAATATATTATGAATTCTGGTTACAGTATGTAGAGGACCGCCAAGAGTTATTTGTTCCAAGCTCCCTCTAGAAGTTTTGTCCCCTCTAACCAATGATATTGTTGTTCCTACTGAAAGTTTATCATTAATCTCTGAATCTAAATTAATTCTAAAATTTGCTCTTTTGAATTTTGTTCCATCATCGACATTACCTGTTTGATTTAAAAGACCTACAGAAAGTCTATAATTTGTTTTTTCAGAACCACCAGTAGCGGCAAATGTATGCTGTTGTAGCGTTTGGTCTTTAATTAAAATATCAACAGGTGTCTGCCCGTTACTTCCAAGCCAGTTTGATTTGTTTGCATTGATGAAACTAATTTGATCTGCACTCCATCTACCAGTAGCACCATTACCAACATCTACTTGGTTTTTCCAGTTAACATTTTCAATCGGATCGAAAGAAATTTGATCCCAATCAAACATAAGGCTACTTTTCGCAAATGATGCGTCATAACTAAATTTAGTAGGCTGATTCTTTCCACCTCTTTTTGTTTTAACAACAATAACCCCGTTTGCAGCTCTAGAACCGTAGATTGCAGAAGATGCTGCATCTTTAAGAACAGATATGGATTCTATATCCTGTGGATTTAAGTTATTAAGTTCACCTTCTACACCGTCAACGATAACAAGTGGAGCAGAATTGTTGAGAGTTCCAACTCCTCTAATACTAATAAACATGCTGTCATTACCAGGCTCACCTGATCCTTGGGTAACTTGAACACCAGGAGCAGTTCCAGCTAAAGCTTGACTAGCACTAGTTAAGTTACGATTTTCAATTACTTCAGAATCGATTACAGCAACTGAACCAGTAATATTTCTTCTTAACTGAGTACCATAACCTGTAACAACAATTTCATCAAGGGATGATTCTGATACAACAAGTTGTACAGAGATGTTATCCGAGTCTGTTGAAACTATTTGAGTTTCAAATCCAATAAAAGAAATTTCTAAATCTGAATCATCATTTTCAAGATCTAATGAAAAATTACCATCAAAATCTGTAGTGGTTCCATTGGTTGTTCCAACTTCTAAAATAGAAGCTCCAGGGAGTCCGTTTCCATCAGAATCAGATACATTACCAGAAATTGATCTTTGAAGAACTTCTTCTTCTTCTTCAGAATCAACATTAGTTTTAACCTTTTTCTTAAGGATAACTTTTTTATCCATAACCTCATAATCTAATTGATTATCAAAGATCATGTCCAAAACAAATTTGATAGATTTGTCTTTTACAGTAATTGAAGTTTTTTTGTTAAAATCAAAAATATTTACATTGTAAATAAATTTGTACTCTGAATTTGCTTCAATTTCATCTAATATTTGTGAAATATTAAGATTTTTTAGGTTTAAGGAAACCTTGTCTTGGCTAAAGCCATTTGCCGTAGCACTAAAAATAAAAGTGAGAAATAAAATAACTGAATATCTCACAGCTTTTTTAATAGTACCATAATCAATATTATAGGCATAGTTTGAATTGTTTTTCATAGTTTTACATAGATTTAAATCGTTTTTTATTCATTTCGGTTTTTATCTTAATTCAAGGGGGAGTACTGCAATACTTCCCCTATTTTTTTATATTTTCATTTAATTAATAATAATTTTATTGTTAAATAACTGATATTCAATATTATATATTTTATTAAAATAATTTAGAACATCTTCAATTTTTTCCTCTTCAATATCTATACTAGCATTAAATAATTCTTCAGATATTTTTTCGTTGTTATTTATAATAGTCACATTATATAGTCTCTCAAGTTTTTTAATAATTTGATTAAAGCTTTCCCTTCTAAATATGACTTGACCATCAATCCAGGAGGTATATATTTTTGTGTTTATTTTAAACTTGTCTACCTTAAAATTTTCCTTATCAACAGAGCCTTTAAAGCCGGGAGATAATTTAGTGATAGACTTGTTTTCAGAACTTGAAATTCCAACAGAGCCATTTACTAGCACCACATCTGAGATATAATCTTCTGGATAATTTTTGAAATTGAATTTTGTTCCATAAACCTCTACATTAATTCCATTTGAATTAACACGAAAAATATTTTTTTCATCTTCTGATATATCAAAAAATGCTTCACCTTCTAAAAAGACTTCCCTTATTTGGTTATCTAAGAATTTAATAGGATACCTTAACGTACTACCAGAGTTTAAATACACTTTGGAGTTATCGGATAAAATAATATCAAATCTTTTTCCATAAGGAACCTTAAGAGAATGAAAAACAAGAGTTTCTGTTTTTAGGTCTTTATCATAAACTAGTTTATTAGATTTTTGAAGCAAGTTTATTTTAGCATCAATTTTTAGACTTTTTTCTTCTTTTTCAATAATCAGCTGTTCTCCGTTTTCTGTTTCCAGAACTATATCATCAGCTTTAGGCACAATTTTTTGTTCAACAATAATATTTTGCTGAGTAGATTTAATATAATAACCTAATCCTAGTATTAAAATAAATATTGCCGCATATTTAAAGGATTTTTTTATAAAACTTATTCTTTTAGAATTCTTTCTTTCAAGATCAATTTTATCTTTAATAACCTTTATAATGTCTTTTCTATCTATATCGTTCAAAACGTATAATGAATAATAATTTGTTTTAATATAACTTTTAAAAAGCTCAACATTTTCTTTTTCTTTAAGCTTAACCAATAATTTCTTTAAATCTTCTAAAGATGTATTTTGATTTAAGTATTTTAGAGTTAAATCTTCAAAATTTAAAGTTTTTGGCTTAACCATATAATGTATACAGATATAAACTTTGCTACCCCTAAAAAGTTAAAATATATTATTAAATTTAAAAGCTTTTAAAATTTCAATTATTTGAAAAGAGAAATAAAAAAAGAATTTGTTTTACTCTTAAAAAGTGGAGATGAATCTGCTTTTACTGAATTGATTAATAAATATAATAGAAGACTTTTTGCTTATGCTATAAGTTTATCTGGTGATTACTCATTAGCTAAGGACATTGTACAAGATGTTTTTTTAAAGACATATGAATATAGAAAGAGATTAAATCCAGAATTTTCTATTGAGGGATTTTTATATAGATCTGTTTACAATCAATTTATTAATGTTTATCATAAAAATAAATCACTTTTAAAAGTCCATGATGAATATGTTCGATTTTTAAATCAAATTATTGATGAATCTAAAGATTCGGAGTTTGATAAATTAATTAAAATTGTTAATGAGTCTATAAACAATTTACCAAAAAGATGTAAAGAAATTTTTGTCCTAAGTAAAAAAGAAGGATATACCAATCTTGAAATTTCTGAAATTTTAAATATTTCCATAAAAACTGTAGAAGCTCAAATTACTATTGCTTTTAAATCTATTAGATTACAGGTTTTAAAAGCATAATAAATAGGGAAGAAGTTTTTTTATTTGTAATATAAAAAAAGAAGAATGCAAAGGCTCTATATTTTTATTTTATACTTTTTAATCTTTTCAAATTCGTTTTCTCAAGAAACAAATTATAAACAAAAGCAATTAATAAATTTTCAACAAAAATTAATTGATGATAAGATAACAGCAAGTAATCAGATAATAATATTTAAGGAGGATAAAATAGTTTATCAAAATATTCAAAATTCATTCAAACCAGGAGATAAAGAAATAAATTCTAAAACATTGTTTCCTATTTGGTCAATGTCAAAAGTGGTTACTACAATAGGAATACTTCAGTTAATAGAAAAAGGTCTAATTAATATAAATGACCCTGTTTCAAAATATATTCCTTCTTTTTCTAATTTGAATTGTATGCTTTTAGATCCTGAAAATTTAAAAATTTCTGGATATGGGCGAAATGAAGAACGGACTTATAAGTGTAAAAATGAATTAAAAATTATTCATTTACTGTCTCATAGATCAGGCTTTGCTACTCCTGAAAACTTTTATGTAGATGCCATAAGGGCTGATAACCTTGAGGAGTTAATGGATATAATTTCTAAAGAACCTCTTCATTATGAACCTGGAACAAAGTATTTATATGGAGTTAATCAATCTATTTTGGGTAGAGTAGCAGAAGTTGTTTATGGAAAATCCTTTGATGTTTTTTTAAAAGAATCGTTATTTATTCCTCTAGAGATGTTTGATACGGGATTTTATTTAGATAAAAAAACAAAAAAATTATTACAACCTGTTTATCTGAAAAGTTCCAATATTGAAGGGTTTAATGAAGATGGAATAACACGGTTAGGCAATATGATGACTTATCATAAAGAGAGCCAAACTCCTTTAGGTGCTGAAGGTATTCTTACTACAAGTAAAGATTTTTCTAATTTTTGTGAAATGTTACTTTATGGAGGTGTGTTTAACAATAAACAAATTATAAGTTCGGAAAGTATTAAGCTTATGACTCAGAAATTTTCTGAAAGTTATCCTAAAGAATATTGGGGTGAGAAATATTTATTAGGATTTTATAAAGGTTTATCTGTTTTTGTTTTAGAAGACCCAAAAAAAATGAAATTAAAAGCTCCAAAAAATATATTTGGTTGGCCTGGTTTACAAAATACATTTTTTTGGATAGACCCTGAAAACTCTTTATATGGAATTTTTATGTCTAGATCAATGACAAGAGGTCTTCCATATGATACTATATTGAATAGCGTTTATGAAATTTTTTAAAGAGACCACCCCTTACGATATTCTTTATGTAAAAGTGCGTTAGCTTCTTTATTATTTGTGAATTCGAATTTTTTTGAATCCCATTTTAACCTTTGGTCTTTAAGCCTAATAGCAATCATTCCAAGTAGCGCCATTTCAGTTAGTGGTCCTCCATATTCAAATGAAGAACTAGCAGGGATTCCATTGGGACCTTCCTTGCAGGCTCTAATCCAGTCTTGCTCATGCCCCCCCTCTCTCCAATCTCCATTAATTCTTGGAATTACTTTGGGGGGTTGTTTGTAAGACAACATTTTTTCTTTAGGAATAATTTTTAATCCACTAGCTCCGTGGGAATCATGAATAATTTTTCCTTTATCACCAATAATCATAGCTCCACTTAAAGTAAACTTATCAGTATCTTTAAATTCTTCAGGTATAGGTGGAAGAATTCTTCCGTCAGACCAAGTCAATTCTAATTCAGGGTGATTTCCTCTTTTTGGAAATTTCATTCTGACAATAGATGCAGATGGATATGTTTGAGATTCAACTTCTGGAATCCAATGAGTGGATGTTGCTTGAATTTCTGAGGGAGCACCAAGTTCTAAAGCATAAAAAGAAGGATCAATAATATGACACCCCATATCTCCCATGGAACCAGTTCCAAAGTCAATCCAAGCTCTCCAAGAATTAGGATGATAACTCGGATGATAATTTCTATATTTTGCAGGACCTAACCATAGATCCCAATCAAGATCTTTAGGAACAGGTGGTTTTTCTTTAGGTTTTGCTTTAGCATCAAAAGTATCCCAAGGATTTCCTCCGACAGGACGATCAGTCCATGCGTATACTTTTCTCACTGGCCCAATCGCTCCATCATCTATCCATTCTTTAAGCCTTCTTATTTCTTCTGAAGATCGACCCTGATTTCCCATTTGAGTTTGAACTTTATACTTTCTGGCAGTTTCAGTTATGACTCTAGCTTCATAAACAGTATGTGTTAAAGGTTTTTGACAAAAAACATGTTTTCCAAGTTTAATAGACATCATAGAAATAATAGCATGCGTATGATCAGGTGTAGCAACGATTACGGCGTCAATATCTTTTTGAGTTTCAAGCATAACCCTGAAGTCTTTATAAACTTTTGCCTTGGGATATTTATTAAAAGTTTCAGCAGAGAGTTTATGATCGACATCACAAAGAGCAACTATGTTTTCAGTTTCACAACTAGATAGATTTCCAGAACCCATTCCCCATTTTCTTACACCAACACCTGCTATATTTAATTTATCACTAGGAGAAGTGTAACCTTTTCCTCCTAAAACATGTCTGGGCAAAATCATTATTGAAGGAATGATAATTGACTTTTTTAGAAACTTTCTTCTTGAACTCATAAATTATAATTTAATTTTCACGTAATTAAATATAAATAAAAAAGCCCTTAAAATAAGGGCTTTAATTCAAAAATTGAAAAGATTTTATTCTGCATTCATTTTCTCTTGGTATAACGCCATTTCTTTTTGAATAATTGCTGTATCAAAAAAACATTCTGTTCCAATAATTTTTTCACCTTCCCATTGCCAAGCACAATAAAATTTTAATTCATGTTTTTCGCCTGTAATTTTTGAGGTAGCTGACCATCCTGACCATTGGTTGGTAAATATGCGATTATTGTTATATTTCATAGTCGTAACTATTGGATCAACGTGTTTAAGATTATCGAATAACTCCGAATGGAAATTATATCCTTGAATTATTTCATTTGTTGTATATTTTGCATCATTAACTGTATGAATTCCATCTTCTGTGAAATATTCTTTCGCAATTTCAAAAGTTCCAGTTTCATAACCTTTTGCAAGTTTTTCAACAATTTTTGTTTTTTCATCATTTTGATTTATAGTACCAGACCAAGGAGAAGAATCTATGGGACTGTTACAAGAAAAAAGTATTGTTGAAAATATTATTAGTGTGATTAAATTTTTCATTTTAAATTTTTTAAAGTTTGTGTAATTATTTTGTTGTAGTAATAAGCTTATAAATTGGTTTATATTCGAATCCATTGGGAATTGAACCTTCCATTGTTTTGTCCCCATGAACTTTTTTAATAGCTTTATCCCATACCTTGAAATTATTAACATTAAGTCGAAAGTCTTGAGATTTTATAGCATCAGCAAAGTTAGCATAACCATCTGCAGTAAACATTGAATACTTTTCATTTGTTCCAGAAGGATAAATTTTAGCTTGTACATTCCAAGATGTTCTATTTAATTGATTTTTTGAAATTAATTCTTTCATAACAGGAGTTATATAGTCAACCTCATATGAAAGATGTTTACCAAGATCTGTGGGTTTTGAATAATTAATAACTACATATGAAGATTCTCCAGGAATAGAAGAGTGGATTCTGTATAAATCATCTCTTACTACATTCCATTCTAATTTAATATGCTTCTGATCAATTCCAGTTGCTTTGAGCCCATTCCATTTAATATTTCCGGTAGCTTGATCTATATCCTTAAATTGAATAGCAACAACATAATTAGAGTTTCCAGATTTTCCAATTTTTTTCCAGACGTTCCAGCCAAGCATTCCTTTATTATCAACAGCTGCTTGCGCAACTTTTAATCCATAATCAATGCAAACTTCTTCAAAAGCCTGTCCATCTTTTATATCAAGGTAGATTAATCTATTAATTTCAGCTTGAGCTTGGGCATCAATAAAAAGTAATAATAATAATAGAGTAAAAAATTTTTTCATTTTAAAATTGATTTATGATTAATAAAAAACCAAAGTAATTAAAATTAATGTCAATAAAAAAGGTTAATGAGATTTTGTATATTTATACTTTATGGGAAAAGGAGATAAAAAAACAAAAAGAGGAAAAATTGTAAATAAATCTTTTGGTGTGAGAAGACCTCGAAAAAAGAAAAGTAAATAATTATAAGTAGTTAATTATTTAATAAAATAGATAATTAAACCACCTATTATAAAACCTTCCATAAAGAATATCCAAAGCAATCCATAATCAGATATTCCAAAACTTTTTTGAAACTGTTTTACAATTTCTTTATGCCATTCTAACATATAATTTTTAAATTATTCCAAGTGCTAAACTTACAGCTAATATAACCAAACAAATATTTACCAGTTTATGTATAAAATCTACAGTTATTTTTTTTAATAAATTAATTCCTATTAAACTTCCTAATATTGCAGCTAAACAAGAAAAAATCATGAGATAATTTTGATCTGAAATTTTTATTATATCGATGTTAGAAAAATACACTCCAATTCTAGTAAAATCAACTAATACGGATATAGTTACTGCAGTTGCTATAAAAGATTCTTTTGATAGATTTACTTTAATTAAAAAAGCACTTCTCAAAGCTCCTTGAATACCAGTTAATCCTCCAAAAAATCCACTTAATAAACCTCCTAAAGGCAACCATTTTTTTTTGAATTTAAGATTTTTTGTTTGAGGGATTAATTCGATAATAGCAAATATTAATAATAAAAGAGAAATTAATAATTTTAAAAAGTCTTGTTCAATAACTTTACCCATTAATTTATAATTATAGTTTAGATTTAAGTCCTTAAAAACAAATAATAAATAAGCTCCTAAAAAAGCAGCAATAATAGCAGGTAATCCAAAATTTTTAACTGTCAGCCAATTAATATTTTTTCTTATTAAAAACCATTTAAATATGTTATTTAAAAGATGAACAATTCCTGTTGCTGTAATAGCGAATTCAGCTGGGAAAAAAATTAAAAAAACAGGAGTTAACAAAGTTCCTAAACCAAAGCCTGAAAAAAAAGTTAGAATTGAAATAAAAAAAGCTAGTATTGATATTACTAAAATTTCAATCATTGAAAATTATAATTTAAATATCATTTATATTTGGATTAAGCCATTTTTTCGCTGAATTTAAATCTATATTTCTTCTTTGAGCATAATCTTTAACTTGATCAACATCTATTTTACCTAATCCAAAATACTTAGATTCTATATTAGAAAAATAATACCCTGAAATTGATGCTGCTGGCCACATAGCAAAATTTTCAGTAAGTTTTACTCCAATTTTATCCTCTACATTAAGTATTTTCCATATAGTTTTCTTTTCTAAATGGTCAGGACATGCAGGATATCCTGGTGCTGGTCTAATACCTTGATATTTTTCTTTAATTAAATCCTCATTTGTGGTTTTTTCATTTTTATTATAGCCCCAATATTTTGTTCTTACCAGTTTGTGAAGATATTCAGCAAAAGCTTCTGCGAGTCTATCAGCAATTGCTTTTACCATTATACTGTTATAATCGTCATTATTTTTTTCATAAACTGAACACAATTCATCACAGCCAAATCCACTTGATACGCAAAATAAACCTATATAATCTTTGATTTTAGAGTTTTTAGGAGCAATAAAATCTGATAAGGCTATATTGGGTATACCATCTCTTTTTTTTGATTGTTGTCTGAGAGTAATTAATCTATTTAAAACATCTGTTCTATCTTCATTAGTATATAATTCTATATCATCATCATTTATTGAATTAGCAGGAAATAATCCAAAAATTCCTTTTGCTTTAAATAAATTTTCATTAATTATTTTATCAAGAATGATATTAGCATCTTCAAATAGCTGTTTGGCTTGTTTTCCATTAATTTCATTTTTAAAAATTGCAGGATATATCCC
>CEVZ01043989.1_pt1 | contig 19349 bp, 22 predicted proteins | sample 361371 | NCBI WGS metagenome assembly CEVZ01 (sample SAMEA2620217, study PRJEB7988) | marine metagenome | isolation source: saline water (ENVO:00002010), including
GCAAATTCGTCCAAGAATATAATGTTGAATGACATACCCCGAACAGCAGATGCAGAGGTAGATGCAGCAATGATCTTAGACTTATTCTCTAATTCCATAGAACCTTTGTTCCATGCAATAATACCTTGTTGTAACCAAGTAGGTAATGCTTCGTATGCAATTTGAAGTCTACCTAACAGATCTCTTGCAGTTGCAGCTTTGTTTGCAAGAATACCTATGGTTACACTATCGTTAAAGAGTGCATAATGTAAAAGATAAGATACCACAGTCGTTGACTTACCTGACTGTCGAGGCATCTTACATATATTAAATCTACTACTATGGAAATTATTGATTAACTTTCTTTGAAATGGATACATGTCAAAAGGTACAAGACCTTCATCCAAGTTGATGATCTTTACATAATTCTCAGCAAAGTAAACAGGATCATCTTTACACTTTAAATATTCCTCAATCTGATCCTTAGTGAACTCAATAGGAACATTGGCTCTCTTTAGATTGGGATTACCAAGATAGACATCTGCATTATTATTTGGCATTTCGCTTCTCTATCTGTTTCTTAATCAAATATAGAATCATCTTTAATTCATTTTTATCCTTTCTTTTTGGAAGCAATGTAGGTTTACTCTGCAATTTATCAAAAGTCCCCTTTGATAACATTGCTTTCATTGAAAGTTCTTGTTCTTTTTGTGGACTATTTCTTTTTTTCATTTCCACTCTGCTTCAAGAATTTTTGTAAATCAGAAGTAGATCCGATAAACAAAGCATTATTAGTAACACTAGATGGTCCTTTTGGATCTTCTTTTTTAAGATCTTTCATCTTCTGTTGTAGATCTATCAACTTATCTGTAGTATCTGCAACATGTTTAATTAATTGACCAGCAACTTCATAAGATCTTGCAGACTGACTTTGATCAGCAACATCAAGGATCCCATTAACTGCATCCTGACCCTTTTCTATTAAAGAATATAATTGGGCTCTAGAATATTCGTAGTCCTTATCTTCTTCAGGTTTATCCCTTTCCGCCTTAGCCTTTCTTTGACTCTGTACAATATCCGAAGATACTTCAGTAGCCTCAATATCTAATGCGTCATTGATATCATCAAATTTTGAGGTCATACATCTGTACCCTTAGTAGTACTATAAATCTTACCATCATCAAAATCGAAGGTAGACTCACTAAATCCAAAGTCATCACCAAGATCTATCATTGAATTATCCTGTACAGTAATTGCATTAACAGGTATTCCAATATCATGAGGAACTATAGAGGTGCCATATTGACCTCTAAGAACAGTAATTGTTTGATTTCCATCCTTAGATTTAACCTTCATAATCTCTTCATCTATCTCGATGAAACTATTAAGTGGCAACTGAGCATTATCAGATAACTTAAATGCAGTTACCTTATCATTGATAGTCTCACCTGTTGTTGTAGTTTGATCATTATCATAATCCTTAACTGCAACTGGTGTGGCAACATACCTAAGTTGTCTAGATCCTGTCTTAAGATTCTTAGTCTGGGTCTGATAGTCAACTTGTACTTGTTTGATAAGGCCTTCACTGGTATTAGTAATAGGACCAAATAGATAAGTCTTACAAACAAAATTAAGTGTATATGTTATATTCCTTCTAGTTAAATAATCCTCTTCATAATTATCATCAAAACTTAAATTCTCCAATACGATAGGAATATCTCTCTTCTCTCCTAAAGATTCAACCAAATTAACAGTAATATTAAAACTTGGTTGGAAGTAAGGTAAAATCTGTTCAACAATCTGCAAGGCATCTTCATTCAACTTTGCAAGAATGTTTAATTGCATATTGATGTTATATGGAACAGGCATAAAGTTTCTACTTAATTTGCCTGATGTAGTCAACTTAGAATTGAAAGACTGCATATTAGTAATCTTTCTCTGTGCATCATATGAAATACCCGTCATCTCAAATGACATTCTTGGTAAAGTAAGAGTAGAAACATTACCTCTCAAATCGGGTCTTTGTTCTAACCTTGCCAAGAATTTCTGAACAGGGCCATATGCAATAGGAACTCTAGTTACACTAAGATCCTTCCCAGAAGCATCTCTGGTTCTGATCTCCATATTATTGAATAGAGTACCAAAGGCGATGATAGTCTTTCTAACTATCTCGTGGTAAAAATGACTCGTCAGCATAATAACACCAATTTATAAAACTATTTAGAACTCACCAAAAGGGTTTCTCTCAGAAAAATCTAAGATACCATCTGCTTCTAACTCAATTGTTTCGTTATCTGGGAATCCAGACTCCTCATTATAAGAGATATTTGAGATAGTATAACTTGCACCAATACCAACAACAGACTCTCCTTGTCTAAATTTACCATCGACTGAATATAGTTCTAGTCTTCTATTTGGTAAATTCCAAGATCTTACATATCCCTTAGTGCCACTCTCAAGTCCTTGAATAACTTCGTTGACTGAATAATCTCCGAAGGATGGATCTTCTACTGGATCGAAAGTAACTGTAGGTGTAAATGTATATGCTGCACCAGCATTGGCTAATCTTACCTGAACTACAGTTCCAGTAGTATCTAGTACTGCCTCTGCTTGTACATTATTAATAGCGGTTGTAGTACCAGAAGAAGTTGGGATGAATATTCTGTCTACGTAAATGTTCGGAACCGTTGAGTATCCCACACCTCCACTGGATATGGCAACAGGTCCAAAACCATTCTCTGCAATAACAGCAGTTGCGATAGCACCACCACCGCCACCACCAGTAATAGTAACAGTCGGAGGAGCATCATAACCAACGCCAGGATCAATCATCACAATCCTATCAATTCCCTGGCCAGGAATAGTACCTCTACTGGTCATAATAGCAACCGCAGTTGCCTGTGTTCCTTGTTGTGGTTCAGATATTATTACGTTTGGAACAGTATCATATCCTTGTCCACCATCAACAATAGTGAATCCAGTTACTTGTCTATTAGTATCAATAGTAGCAGTAACAGTTGGATATTCATTATCACAGTTCTGAATGAATCCAGCAGTCTCACTAGTCTGTAAATCTACTTCTTGTTCTGTTATTGTGCCTGGAATTTGAGTCTCTACAGTAGTTCTAAACTGAGTGTCTGTAGTAAAGTTCACTGTAAAGTGATCAACATATCCCAAATAACTAGAAGTTACAGTTGGGTAACGTCCTGCACCTGCTGCATCAGCACCAATATAAACTGTATCTCCAGAAGCAAACGGGATAGGATCAACGTTTGAATATGGACCACCACTTACACCATTAACAGAAATTCTTGCATCAGTTCCTACTTGAACAATTCTAATAAAGTTCCATGCATTAAGATTGAGTGCTTCACTAGAACCTTGAGTTGTTTGAGCAGAAGCGAAACGTATCTTACCATCTGGTAAATGATAGATCTTAATATGATCAGACCAAATTATTGCACCACCATTTGCACTAGGATTTAAATCTGTTGGATAGAACCAGAAACTTATTACAACTCTACCATTTCTTGCATCAATATTAGAGGCAAAGTTCCAAAGTGCTTCTTGTGTCTTAGTTGTTGTATCGTGGTATAAGGAGTTATTTCCAAACTTAATTTGACTTGCAACCACCCTATTTGGTGGAGTAAATGTTACACTAGGAGTAGATAAGAAATTTGTACCTGCATTGGTAAGTGTTAATGCAGTAACTTCTCCTGCAACAACAGTTGCATCAGCACTAGCAGCATTACCTTTAACTGGTTTACTTATAGTGACAGAAGGTGTAGCTTCATAATTACCATCATTAATCAAATCGACATAATGAAGACCCATTACGCCTGGAGTAGTAGAAGCATAAGAAACTGTTGCAGTAGCACTTGTAGCAGCAGCTGATACCATAGTTAGTATCATAGCGACTGCACCACCAGTAAGAGGTTCTGTAATCTCCTCTCCAGTCATACCAGTTTCTACATCAGAGATATCAATAACCTCAGCAGTTGAAGCCTCAAAGATTTCACACCTGAGTTCATACATAAACAAATCATTTAACTGATAGAAAGGTACTTTACCTTCAACGTATTTGATCTCGAATAATGTATTATCAAGTGGAAGATAGATTAAATCTCCTTCTTGTGGTCTATTAGTTACTTTTACAGTAGCATCTGCAGAATATAATTCTAAGAAAGGACTAATAAAATCATCATATCTTTCTTTGGAAATAACAAGAGTAACTTCGTCTTGTGATCTTACTCCAAACTTAGTTAGAATATCAGATGGTGTACCAAATCCATCAAAGTTAGATAGGTATGCCTCTATTCTAAAACTATCATCAAACCTAGATGCAGCAATCTCTTTTATTACCGTATTTTCATCAATGATTTTTCTTGGCAAATAAAGAACATCCTGTCCGAACATTTTCAAATGTTCATTGACAAGATCCTGTACCAACCTTTGTTCGCTTGGCGAACCATGTAGAAAAAACGGAGTTACTGGCATTATCCTATCATGTCTAATGGGGGCATTGCATACTCTTCCATCATCTTCTCTTCTAATGCCTCAATTTCCATTACGGCATCGTCAAAAGTCTGTCTACCATTCAATTCTAAACCGCCTGGAAGTTTTACCCCTTGGAACTTCGTTAGGTTTTGTCCCCACTGTTTCTTAATAAGAGCAGTGACATATCTCTTTAACCAAAAATCATTATAGACAGCAGTGTTACTCTCTGGATCTAAAACCCTGTAACAATCAATCAAAACATAGTGATTAGAACTAACTTCCTGCCAATCCCAATCCAAATACATTCTTCTATTCTTAACGTTAAACCTTATTTGAACTTCTGGATTTATTAAAAAATCTAAGTCCTCCAGATAAGTTTTAACCATAGCATAATTTAATAGATCAATTGCACCATAGTAATATAAATCATTCAGGAACAACTGATATTTAATGTTGAAAAGTCCACTAGATATAGATGTGGAGTCAACTTTAAATACTTTATTTACACTTAGGACATGATCTGGTAGTGGTAGATAACCAGCACCTTCTTCCCATGCCACTGAATTGGGTCCCCCATAAGTACTTGTTGCAGTACTAGTTGAAGCAACACCACTTTTAGCAAGTTCAAGATCTACTTCAGAGATCTTATGCTTAAGGTATACTCTTTCTATACCTTCAGAATGTCTTTCGTGAAAGTACTGAATTCCTTCGTCAATCAGATCTTCGATCTGATCGTCGTCTACGTTAATTTCCAGAACAGGCTTACCTAACTTTCTCAGGCAGTATTCTTTCAATTCTTCTCTGCTAGAAGGTTTCGCCATTCACAACACTCCTATTTCTATGCCCTTATTTATGTTATAATACGATCAGGTATATTTTATTATGATACTCCTCACTGGTTATAAAGGTTTTATTGGATCTCATTTTCTTCGTGTCATTGAAGAAGAAATGAGATTACCAGTAATTTCTATCGATAAAGACGACTGTTGGAAGTTCCTTGCCAAGTTTGATGAATGGGAAAAAATATCCATGATCATTCATAATGGAGCAATGTCATCCACAGTAGAAAGAAATTGGATGTCTATTGCACATTACAATCAAGATTTTACTGCCCATCTTTTTGGCAAAGCAATTGAATATGATATTCCTGTAAAGTATGCATCATCTGCTTCTGTATATGGAAATCAAAAGAAAAACAGAAAACTTATAAACCCCTTAAATCAATATGCTATATCTAAATTAATAATAGATTATTATGTACTAGATCATATTGATAGATTCAGTAAGAGTATTCAAGGATTTAGATATTTCAATGTATATGGTTCAGGTGAAGACGATAAACTTAAAGTAGATCAAGCAAGTCCTATATCAAAATTTACACAACAAGCTCGTGAAACAGGAAAGATAAGGGTATTCAAAGGATCAGATAAATTTTTAAGAGATTTTGTTTGTGTAGAGGATATAGTAAAGGTAGTCCTCAATAATAATGCTCCAAGTGGCATCTATGATGTTGGAACTGGAAAACCAATATCGTTCTTAAAAGTTGCAGAACTAGTTGCCGAAAAAGAAGGGGCTGAAATCGAAATGATTCCATTCCCCGAACATCTTATTGGTAAGTATCAAGACTATACTTGTGCTGATCCTTCATGGTACAAGTATGATTACAAGTCCGTAGAAGAATATCTATCATAAACTTTTTGGTTTATCTTCAGGAAGCCACAATGGATAACAGATGAAACAAGTTACAGCATACTTATCTCCAGAGATAGGAACTTCTCCACAATGGTTATAAAGAAAATTACAAGGAAATATAAGTAACTTACCCTTTTCTGGTTTTATTTTGCAAAATAGTTCATCAAAATTTGTTTCTCCACCTTCCTCAACATCATTCAAATAGATTAAAACTCCATATTGACGAGTAGAAGTTGGACCATGTGATTGATCAGCATGTTTTTTAAAATATCCATCACCTTTATGATAACGTCTAACAGATAAATCTTGTAATACTAAAGGTTGCCCAAGAGGATATAAATGTTCTGGATCATCTTTATATGCCTGATAGGCATTCATTATAGCATGACTTAATAGATGTGATATTGGATCATCTGGATCTGGATATGCCTGTGTGGTTTTCTTTCTATCCCTAGTAGTTTGTACTTCAGATACCTTTCCATCTTCTGTTGAAGCATAAACCATTCCTTCCATATGAAGATCTTCATTATCATGAAACCATTTTATAACGGAATCAGATTCTTCATCAGTAAGTACTTTGTAAGTACCTATATGATCTTTAAGGAGTTGTCCAACCATTAGTCGCCAGGAATAATTCTATTACTATCTTCATCAAAATGTTGTGTAGAGAATTCAAATAGTTCTGTATCCTCTATAGCTAACATCTGATGTCTTAGTCCTCTTGGGACATGAAAATTGTCGCCAGGTTCTAGTATTGTAGTGTTTGCTGAATCTCTATCGTCTGTCTTACCATACCAAAGTTTAATTCTTCCAGACTGAATATAAAATGTTTCTCTCTTTAATTTATGATAATGCCATGAACATCTCTTATCTTTTGCGATAAAGAGTAACTTACCACAATACTGTTTATTATTGGCAATCCACTTTTCGAATCCCCAACCTTTAGATACAAACTTAACTGTGTTTAAAGTCATACTCTCTCCGCAGTACCATTTTAAATTCCCTCAAGACACATTTAACAACATCTTTTGGAGTAGGATATTGATCTATTAAATTGCAGTACTCTAACCACCTTAGATCAGTTTTTTCGGGATCTTTAAGTCCCTTTCCATATAGAATTGTATTAGTTCTATCTGGCAATGTACAGAATGTAGTTACAAGACTATACGCATATTCTCCAATTAGAGATTTAATATGGTCTTCATCTATCTTCCTTGTATTTAATTGGTATTGCTGAAACTCTGTTCCATGTATTGAATGAAAAAGGCCTGCATTCTGCAAATCCTTAGATCTACCATACTTTAAGAGTAGTTTAGATACTCTCTCAGAGTGTTCTAAAAGATTAGAACTACCATGAGGTACGTTATCCATACCAATAAATTCTAAGTATTCTTTAACGTTTGTCATTAAAAAATACCGTGTCAGGCCAAGCTTTATCGTCAATAAAGTAATCAGCATGAGGTTTACCCATGATTAATTCATGGTACTTACAACCCCATTCTTTAAGTTGCTCTTGAGTTAGTTCGAATAGAACTGCTGAAGCCTTTGCTTGTGCAATTTGATGTTCCTCTTCTGAGAACCTACCCATTGCACGAGCGGTGAAGTAAATAATATAATTTCCTTCATCATACAACTTATTTATTACCTTAATCCTACCCTGCCAGGGTTTTGCCGACTGGTAATCCCTTCCCAAGGTTGGGGAGCATATTGTCCCGTCTATGTCTATACAATACCTCAATGTCATCCTCCGTTAGAGTATAAGTCCCAGAGTGTTGGACTGCGATGGCTGCTGCTCTATTTGCAAGATCAATAGCCTTTTCCATATCACCCTTAGTGTTAAGATATTCATAAGCCATAGTAGCAAGGAAAGTATCCCCTGCACCACAAACATCATGAACCTCAACTTTTTCTGAAGGGTAATGTATATCTCTCCATTTTACACCATCTGCACCTAAAGTGACAACAAGATGTGTTAATTCTGGCAAATAATCCCTATCTAAAAGGTCAAATTCTTTTTTATTAATCTTCCAGAATACATTCTCCTTTTGGAATAATTGAGTTTTCTTAGTGTCTATGAATATAGGACCTTGAAAGGTCTCACATAAATCTCCAAGAGCATGTCTATCTAAAAAACCCTTATCATAATCAGATATTATTAATGCATCATAATTTGCATGAATAAATGCAATTCTTACTTGAGCGGCAGTACAAGGACTGGAAACTTTCTCTTCATCCATCCTCATTAACTGTTGGCCACTACCTCTATCAATAAATCTACTTTTTACAATCTGTTCTTTCTGCGTTATTAGATTTGTTGCAACATCAAAAGCAGCAACATTCCTCTCCACATTTGCTGCCATACCCTTAGACTTTTCAACAAACTCATATTTCAATACAGGTACAGGAACTTCTGGACTGATACGATGTACAGTACCAAAAATATATTCATCATCACATGAATCGCCTATTACTAGAATTGAAAATTTACTCATAGGTGGAAGGATCTACTGGATCAACAAGACTTTTTATTTGACTAATAACTTTACTACTAGAATACATTTCTATTCTTGGAAAGAATCTAACTTCTTGAGCAAACTCTGCACCAATTACAACACCATTTCTCCAATCATCTCCAAGCAAAAGAATATCTGGACGGTATAACTGAATCAAATCAGATAACTCTTGCATGGTATTAAACCACAAGACTGTATCTATGTATTTGATAGATTCAAGCATAGTAATCCTGTAAGGAAGATTATTGATCGGTTTTCCCGTATCTGGTTTATCTTCTCTTATCTTCTGATCACTATCAGTTGCACAGATAACTCTATCACCTAAAGACCTTGCAACCTTGAAGAGTTGCATGTGGCCTGGATGAAGAATATCAAAGGTTCCATTAACAAATACCGTTTTCATTTTCGTCTAACCATTTCTTGTATTCATTGTGATTTATAGGCATAAAAGTTCCCTTTCCACCAAGGAAAACAAAGAACATTTGGACAAGCCTATGTACATCTCCAGTAAACATGCCTGGTTTGATATAACCAGTATGGAAGATGTTTGCAGGATATATTACAAACCTATTATACTTCATTTCTGCCAGATGTATCATATCCCACTCTTCTTCACTATCAGTAATGTAATGATCGTAGTACGGATATTTACCCTTCGACTTTAACCAAGCATCAATATCATCTGCATTTCCCGTCTGTTTACCATCTAATGTATAAAATGAAGTACCACCCATACATTCTTCTGGTTTATTCAAATAAACTGTTGCAGCAAATAGATCTGTAGAAGTATCATCTACATGGGGAACGATAGGTTTTAAGTCTTCGGATTGGGTAACATTAACACAGAAAGTTATTCCTTTTATTGCATCTTGTATTCTGGCATCAGTGACTTCCTCATTAATATCTCCATAAACACTCCTAAAGATATATCCAAAGAAGGGTGTCATATGTTGTAAATTATAAAAAACATCTACCCTTGATCCAGGCGCTCCAGCCATAATCATTGGATTACGAGTTGGTGGAATAGATATAGCAAGATCTCTTACTGCATCTGGATTTTTATAGAAGTTATCAACATAGGTTATCCTAGCCTTTTCGGGACCTACTGTAAAAACCTTTGCTTCCAAATTATCATTTAAAGCAAATACTTCTTGTTCGTCAATAAAAGTTTTATGCATCTGCTTCTGGATTAAGAGGAATAAACATCATCTGAATTAACCTATACACATCACCAGTAAAATCATCTGGTTTCATATAAGCAGTATGAGCCACATTGCCTGGATACATTATTAATCTATTATACTTCATAGTAGCAATATTTAAAAGTTCCCATTCCTCAACACTGTCAGTTATATAATGATCGTAGAACTTCTCTTTACCTTTACTTTTTAACCAATCACCTATATCTTCATTGCTTATTGATTGTTTACCATTCAATGAATAGAAAGATGTACCACCCGTACATTCCTCTGGGAGATTTAAATAAATCCCTGCAGCATACATCATAAACTGTCTATCGTCAATATGTGGAGTAACGGGAGGTAAATTAACAGATTGATTAATGTTAACGCAGAAAGGACAATTAACAATAGCCTCTCTCATTACATCATCAGGAACATCCTTTGTTTCTTCTGTATAAACATTCCTGAATACATGACTTAATATTGGATATAAACATTCAAAATTATAATGACCAAACACTCTCGTTCCAGGCGTTCCAGCCATAATCCTAACATTTTCCGTAGGAGGAATAGTTAAAGCAACATCTCTTACCGCATCAGGATTCTTATAAAAATTATCCAATACTACAACTTTAATCCCTTCTGGTCCTATAACATGGACATTTGCTTCCACATCAGGATTAACAGCAAAGACTTCTTCTTCATCTATAAAATTAGGTCTTTTCATCGATATGGATTTATAGACTGTTCATTTAAATGACTTAAAGTATTGAAGTACTTACAATACACATTAACGTTAGGCAAATAATCGTACTTATTCATTTCATTTTTAACAAAATCTGACATCATCAAATAAGAAACTTCATCAGGAATATTATCATCTCTTTTAATTACTTTATTACCTAATTGGATCATCCATGCTATCCAATTATTACCAGAAAAAATATCTTTACCTGTGAACCCACTCAGTTGAAACTTAGGATTATTTTCAAGTTGTTCTTTAAAATAAAGTAATTTTTCTGATGGTTTATAAACCTCTCTAATCCAATCCCAAAACTTACCTTTAGCCTCAGAATATGAGTAGTGCATATTAACAAAATCAATACAATCCTCAAACTTACAAGTCATCTCTGCATTGTATAAGTTTATATCATTATCCGTATATTCCATCGTTTGTATTCTATCAAACATACCAGAAATACCTGCACATATTAATGCAATGCCTGTACTCTCCAGAGGTTCAATAAACCCTGCAGATAATCCAATATTTACTACATTCTTCTTCCAAAAATTTTTATTATAATATGGAGTCCAATCGAGAACTTTCATATCACTAGGACTTACCCTTCCATTCCAATGATTAGATAATTCTACTTTAGCATCATCTGGAGAAGTTATATTCCTGTTGAATACAAGTCCAGATCCAATTCTTGTTTGTAAGGGTATCTCCCATATCCATCCACTCTCTACTGCTGGACAATTAACATATGGATTTAATTCTTCATTTTGATTTTCATATGGAACTTGAGTAGCAACAGCAGTATCACAATACAACCTATCACTCAAATCAACCTTATCGCTATCATATATTAATCCATTAAATCCCGTACAATCTACATATAGATCCGCTTCTATTTTTGAACCATCCTTTAAGTCTAAAAAGGAAACATACTCATCAGTATCATACTGAATCCCAACAACCTCAGATTGTATAAAATGCACATCATTACCAATAATTTGATCCTTTATAAATTCAACCAAATTTAATGCATCTATATGAAAAGCATATATGGATAAGTTATCTGGATCTACTCTCATTTGATGTTTACAAACATCATAATGTATGAGTCCATTTTCTTTAAATGTTTTTTCTTGAAACTTAGTCCAACAGCCAACTAAAGTAGTAGGATTGCCATTATAACTATAATCTGGAAAAGCAAATGGATGCCAAACTTCTCCAGTACCCCAGTTAGGAAATAATATACCACCTTTAAATACAGAACCAATTTTTGAAAACCAATCTGTAATATTAAAACCACAATCATCCATAAAGGTCTTGAAGTTTAAAATAGTTGCTTCTCCAACTCCAACAGGATTTGAATTTTCTTTATCAATAACAACAATTTCTTTATAGTCTATTATGTTCTTTTTAAGATAGGCAGCAGTTAACCAAGCAGAAGTACCTCCACCAATTATTGCAATCTTCTCAACTTTTTTAATCATTCCAATGCCTCAAAACACCAGCAACAATAAAACAATTGGTGGTAAAGTAAGTAATAAAGATAATACTACGGACCAATACAATGTGATTGTCGTATCTTTTGGTTTTTTCATCTGCAAAACTGCCCAATGCATACTTCCAAATCCTCCATAGTTTAATCATTTTTTACTTCAACCATCAAGCCATATTCAGGCAAATACATATATTCAATTAAACTGTTAGCTAACGTTCTGATCCCGTCGTCCACAGTTTCAACCAAAGGCTCTCCGCCCAAATTAAAGGAAGTATTAAAGATGATAGGGCAACCAGTCTGTTCAAAGAATTCCCTGATGATTTGGTAGTACGTTTCATTTTGTTCCTCTGTTACGGTTTGTATTCTACATGTACCATCTATATGAATAATTGCAGGTATCTTCTCTTGAATACCTTCTTGACACTCAACAGCATACATCATAAATGGAGTTTCATCCATACCACGAAGATCAAACCACTCATGTACATGTTCTTTTAAAATAGAACCTGCAAATGGTCTGAAATACTCACGACGTTTTACTGTATTGACATGATCTTTTCCATCTTTATCACGAGGATCGTACATAATAGAACGATTACCTAATGCACGAGGTCCATTCTCAGACCTTCCTTGCCATAAAGCAACTATATTTTTATCGGTGATTAGATCAACAACATCTTTATTTGTAGCCTCAAAAACTCTCGAAGCATTATACTTATCAGCAATTTTTAATATCTCATCTTTCGTATAGGTATATTCTGGACCATCGTATAAGTCCTTCACATGACCCCTAATCTCGTTCTTCTCAGACATCTTATAATATGCCATTAAAGCAGCGCCCATTGCGGTGCCAGCGTCATTAGAGACGGGTTCTACGTACAGATTGATTCCTTCATCCTTAAGTTGATCAAGATACCAATAATTTGCAACACAATTTAATGCATATCCACCAGAAAGAACTACATTCTTTGTTCCACTCAATTCAACTGATTTTCGAATTAGTTTCAATACCATTTCTTGAGATTCTGTTTGAATCGCATATGCCATATCTCTACGATTCTCAAGTTCAGTGGCATCACCATTGAAATCTGGTGGTGTTGTTAGTTCTGGAAATCTACCTTCATTTACAAGGGCTCCATTAGGATAAGTTGGAACAATAACATCTCTATTACATGCCCACCAAGGAGAGTTTCCATTATGGTTTGTAAAGATAGGTGGAATCTTATCGTTTGGTTTACCATAGGGAAATAATCCCATAGTCTTACCTGCTTCAATTGGTTGCCATCCACAATATTGAGTTACTGCTTCATATGCTTTAACAATACCTGCATTTTCATCAAGAATAAATTCATGAGTTCCTTCTTCACCTTCACCTTCACTAGACCATTCAGGCAAACGACAAGTACCCCAAGGACCTCTACCACCTTGATGTTTGTATAATGTTTTAAATCCAGCAGGATAACTGCACTTAAAGATAGTTTCTAATTCCCATGTTATATGAACATCATCAGCAGTTCCAGTACCTTCTATCCTCATTGGAATAAAAGTACCAGCACCATCAACAATTAATGCAACTGCTTCTTCAAATCCAGAACGATAAAATGCACATGCAGCATGAAGTTTATGATGAGTACGAGAAAGATCAAGAACTTGATGATGGTGTTTACCATCACGCATATCATAATCTCTATCTATTAACCTCATCTTTCGGGCTAAACCCGTATAGATATCATCCCCAGCAAAATCTACTTTACCTGCTTGTGAGAGATCCTGAGTATGTGCAATAACAAGAAGATCTAATCTATCAGTATATTCTTTGATTTTCATCATGGTGGCATAGGGACCACCATCATACTTCTGTCTTGATAATCTTTCTTCTTCTAAAGTAAAGACTATCTCACCATCTTTAAGTAAACATACCCCGCCATTATGCCCTCTAGTGACACCAGCAATCCATTGTGACATAATCTAACCTCACTTAGTCTTTAACAAATTTTCAACTTCATCCTTAAATCCCTTTGAGGGTTTTGATTTAGTTGCACCTATTACATTAGATGGAATATCCAACTTCTGTGGTTGTAAACTAGGCATCTGAGGTGCAGAACCAGGCTTTACTTGGGGACGTGTTGGATTTATTTGTTGTATTTGTTGTTGTTCTTGTTCTGGAGTTTTCTTTGGACAAGTTGTTGGTTTACCCAACCTCTTTCTCGCAGAATCAATTACACGCTTAACTTGTTCTTTGGACATTTCACAAGCCTGATCATTGGCTCTCATTCTTTCATCGTCCATAGTTAACCGAATAGGATCATAAACCCTACCGTTTTCTGCGCCAACATCAATAATATCAAACCCATTAAACTCTGGATATGAAATATTAATTGGATAAGTGGATCCAAGAACTACAGTCGCAGTAGTATCTAAAGCTTTTGCTAAGTGTTGACCAACGCTATCACAACCGATAAAGTGATCAGCACCTTCAATAACACCAGCCCAAATACGAATGTCTTGTATTTGTGGGCGAGCGATTTTATGTCTTGAACGATCTTCATTTTCCTCTACTGGAAATTGAAATTCACTCATAACAACAACGGAATAATCTTTCTTAAGATTATTGATGATCTCAACTGTGTTGACCATATTCATGCTTCTAGAGCCTGGATCAACAACAAAATCACCTTCTGTCTGAACACTCCTACCAAATGGTTGAATTACTACAACTTTAGCTTTGCCAGTACCACCCTTAATTTCTTCTAAGATATTTTGTGCCTGAACTACTTCCATTTTACTAAGAACAATCTCAGGATCAGGCAGTTCCCTTGGTTCTTCTAACTTATTAATTTGAATATCATATGCTTGTGCAAGACTACATTCTTGATTGTAGTAATGCCAAACTCTGTAAGGTTCTGTACTTACAATATTTCTATCTTTAAGTTTCTCTTCGAACAATCCTTTGTGCCAATTATCAAAGCACTTGTTATGTAGAGTAGGATGTCCTTTAAAAAAATCTGTACCTGCTTCTGTGACTATGATAAAGTCATCGTCAGGATTTGCTTCTGCATATTTTTCAAATGCAGGGATGGAACAGATAATACGTCCTGCACCACCGTTGACAAAAAATGCTGTAGATCTCATGGAATTACGAAGTAGTATAGTATATAGGGGTCTTTTCAGACCCCTGTTTTTGTATCAATTTATCAGATAGATTGATCTTCAATAGGCTTAGCAGCTTCCATCTGAGCAAGACCAGCGGCGACTTGATCAGCCTCCTTCTGTTCCCTTCTAGCAATATAAGCAGCAGTCTCATTGGTCATAGATGGAACACCATTTACGTCATATACGACATCAGGGTGTATAGGCTCCATCTTAAGAGCAACAGCAGCTGGGATACCATTAGTCTCAATCAATGTTGGCCAATCTCTCAACTTCTGACGATATGTTTTAACCTTATCTGATAAGGTAGTAGGCATATCAGAAGTAATTGATGAATCAGAACTTACAAGCATCTTATCTCTTGCCATTCTGAGATCAGTTACATCAGGACTAACATTAGCACCCAATATACACTCATTAACTGTTTTAACTCTTGCACTTGGAACATTATTAGTTACAGTAACCCCTTCTTTATCATATATGAAGTCAGGAAGTATTGGTAAACTATATCTATATCTTGTATAACCAGTAAGATCTGGTGATTGTGGATGAATTTCAATAGAACCTGCAGCATCTCCTGTTTGAGTATTTGCAGTCTTATTATCTGCCTTTACTGGTCCAGATACTTCTTGAGATTCATTAACGATTGGAGCTCTCAACTGACAGATTAAAGGATACTGGGTGCAATCAACTTCAAAGAATTCTTTTACATCCTTTGGCATTGGTCGTCCGTCTGCCTTATCGTCTTCTGTAAGAGGGCCATATCTTTCCTTACCTGATGCATCTATTTGAAGATAGATCTTGTCAGGTCCATGATATGTATACTTACGTGATTTACCTTGGGTCATCGCATGATCAACCAAATACGTGTCTGGTAATGGTAGATCAAACTCGTGTTTGATGATTGTGTTTGCCATAATAGATTTCCGTTACTTTGTTCAGGTTTACGTCCTTCGGCAGTATTTATATATTTTTTCTCATTAAAAAAGAGGGTAGTGACCCTCCTTTGAATAAATTTTTAAAATTCTGTTAGACGTATGTTATCTTAACTAGGCCAGGACCACCAGTATTTCCATAACCGTTATCCCAGTTACCACAGTAAGTAGTCATACCGCCCATAGCACCGTTACCATAAGGAACAGTCCAACAACCATGTCTTGTCCAACATGTAGTTAGGTTTTGTTGAGCATCAGTTCCAATAAACGGAGCAGAACTTGGATGAGTTCCAACACAATGGCAGTGACACTCAGAAGCGTGCCAACCAAAGTTTCCAGCATGGTTACCCATACCGAAGTCTCCACCATTATTTCCAGGCGCTAAACAACATGTAAATGTTGAGTTACATGCCTCGTTCCAAGAGGTATTAGCCTCTCCTCTGTAACCACCAATAGCACAGAAGTTACTTAAGTTATGACCATTAACGTATGAGGAACAACCATTACATCCTACACACTCATAAGAGCAACATGGATATACACCAGCAGCACAAACTGTATACTGACAGCCAGGAACGGTATCAATAGTCTTCATATTATAATATCCACCACCAGCACCTCTGTAATGATGGCAACGGTCCCATGAACACTTACCATGTCCATTACCGCCAGAACCCCAGATCTCGAAAGTTATCTTTCTGACACCACTTGGTACAGTCCACAAACAGCAGCATCCACTCGAAACTGGGTTAGGTGAACCATAAATCCACTTAATGTTCCAAGAGTTAAATGCTGACGGATCGATTTTAGCATCTGTAATTACCCCTGAAGGTAATGAAGCCCCATCAATCTTTTTATAATCGGTATACTGTGCCATTTGGATCTAATTCCTTGGTGTTATTTATTAGAAGTATGTAATTTTCACTAAGCCAGGTCCCCCTGTATTACCATAACCATTGTCCCAGTTACCACAGTAACTAGTTTGAGCACCTTGAGCACCGTTCGTATACGGAACAGTCCAGCAACCATGTCGAGTCCAGCAGAAGTTAATTGAAACCTCAACAGTAGTTCCTACTATAGGAGCTGTAGATGGTTTCGTATTCTGTAGATGACAATGACAAAAACCAACACCGAACCACCACTGTACAGAACCAAATCTTCCAGCGTGACCCTGCCAACCAAAGTCTCCACCATTGTTTCCAGGCGCTAAGCAACAATCATATGTTGAGTAGCAAGTCTCTGCCCAACTGGTGTTTGCACAACCTCTAGAACCTCCGATAGCACAGAAGTTACTTAGGTTGTAACCATTTACGTATGAAGCACATCCTTCACAACCTGTACATTCGTAACTACAGCAGGGATATACCCCACCTGCACAAATTGTATACTGACAACCTCCACTAGTTGTAATCATCTTGGAGTTATACTGTCCACCACCAGCACCTTTGTAGTGATGACATCTATCCCAAGAACATTTTCCGTGTCCATTACCTCCAGAACCCCAAGCTTCAATATGAAGTTTAGATACTCCAGAAGGAACAGTCCATAAGCAACAACATCCGCTTACAGTTGGGTTTGGTGAACCGTGGAACCATTTAATACCATAGTTCTTCCTTGCACCAGGCACCACCATCTGTTCGGTTACTAGACCATCTGCTATTTGTTCAGTAGTAACTGATTTATAAGAAGAATAACTTGCCATTTCTTTAAGTGTCCCCTTTAAACGTATGTAATCTTAATAACACCAGAACCACCGATACCACCAGTACCGTTGTCCCAGTTACCACAATATGTAGTCATACCGCCAGGACCGCCAGATGCATATGGAACAGTCCAACATGCACAACGTTTCCAACACTCTGCTAGGTGACCACCGTGGGTTCCTGCAGCGAGGAATGGAGCGTTACCAGCACACCATGTATGACGATAGCAGTGACAGTTATATGGACCTGTACCTGCAGGTCTCATGTTACCCATTGCGAAATCAGAACCATTAAAAGTAGGACTTACGCAACAGTTCCAATCGGAGAAACACATCTCAGCCCAAGAGGTGTTTGCACATCCTCTATTTCCACCCCATGCACAGAAGTTTGAAAGGTTACATCCATTTACATAAGATGCACATCCTCTACATCCTGTACACTCATAAGAGCAACAAGGATAAGTACCACCTGCACATATTGTATAGTTCCAACCTTCTTGAACAGCGATTGTTTTAGTAGAATAATATCCACCACCAGCACCGAAGTAGTGATGGCAACGGTCCCATGAACAGAATCCATGTCCGTTTCCACCTGCACCCCAAACATCAAATGTAACTCTCTTCACACCTGTTGGTACAGTCCAATAACAGCAGCAACCACTAGTGGTTCCACCAATAGGACCTCGGATCCATTTTACGTTGTATTTTGGACCAGCACCATCTGCAAACGCACTATCAGGAATTGAGTTATCGAGAATCTGCGATGCGACTATTTTTTTATAACTTCCGTAAGTTGCCATTTGTTATCCTATAGAAGGGGGTGTTAATGTATATCATTACGAAAAAGGGGAGGATTTCCTCCCCTATCATCTCTATTAGATGGAGAAGATTCTCCAACCATATGTGTCTCCAGAGAAGCAGAGCGTGAAGGCGGCACCCTCTACACTAACTGTTAAGTCCGAAGAGTCACCCTGTATGACCTTACCATTTCTAGCAACGTTGAGTTGGTTACTATCGAACGTCTTAGCAACGTCGTAGAAGTAAATGGTATCACCGATACTTGGTGAAGCGGGTAGAGTAATTGTTACCTGACCGCCAGTAGTATCAATGAAGTATACGTTGTTGACTTCACCGTTTGTGTTAGCTGTTGTCTGGTTGTAAGTTAACTTACCTGGCTGAGTCCAACCTACTCCATCGTAGTACTCAAGAGAACCGATTGTGGTGTTATATCTCATAGCACCAACAACGAAGGAAGGATCTGAGCCTGAAGGTCTCTGACCAGTTGTACCAACTGGAGGAACCATCGCACCGACACCCATCTTACCACGGGTTAGGAAACCTTTAACTGCGTACTCAGTTGGGCAAGCGCTGTTAGAGTTACCTGCGAGGAATTCATCGGAGGAGAACTCGTTAATAGACTCACCAATCTGACCACCGATAGCACCCAGTCTCAATTCTGTCAAACC
>CEVZ01115877.1_pt1 | contig 19335 bp, 16 predicted proteins | sample 361371 | NCBI WGS metagenome assembly CEVZ01 (sample SAMEA2620217, study PRJEB7988) | marine metagenome | isolation source: saline water (ENVO:00002010), including
GTCAAGGGGATGGCAGTAAACACAGACGCTCAACATCTGTTGAGAGTCAATGTCGAGAACAAGGTTCTGATTGGCAGATCCGCCCGAGGCAGGGGGGCGGGAGGCGACCCAGAGAAAGGAGAGCAGGCTGCATACGAATCCGAACGTGTGCTAAAGACAGAGGTGGAGAAGTGCGATTTAGCCTTCATCACCGCGGGCCTTGGCGGCGGCACCGGCACAGGAAGTGCCCATGTCGTCGCCAGGCTCGCAAAGGCCTCAGAAGCGTTGACAATTGCTGTAGTTAGTTACCCATTTGTTTCGGAAGGTGCAGTAAGGAGGCAAAATGCTGAGTGGGGACTTGAGAGGCTGAGGGAAGTATGTGACACAGTTATTGTGCTTCCTAATGAGAGGCTGCTCGAGGTTGAAGGTGTAAGGGACTTGCCTCTAGATGCAGCTTTCAGGGTTGCAGACGAATTACTGATGAGGAGCATTTCTGGTGTCTCCGAGATGATTGCAAAGGAAGGGGTAGTGAATCTTGACTTCCAAGACCTTAGATCTGTGATGGAGAATGGAGGAGGGGTTGCGATGATTGGCCTTGGAGAGGCTTCAGTGGAGGAGGGGGCAGAAAAGGCAACTATGGAAGCACTGCAATCGCCTCTTCTGGAAATCGACATCTCAGATGCAAGAGGTGCCTTGGTGAATGTAGTGGGTGGTCCTGGATTAACTTTAGGAGAAGCGGAGCAATGTGCCAAGATAATTAGAGAGAGTATCAATCCATACGCCAGAATGATTTGGGGCGTTACAACTGACGATTCGATGGGCAGCGAGATTAGAGTTCTGCTCGTACTAACTGGTGTGAAAAGTGAGCAGATTCATGGGGCTTCCCTTCATACGCAGATGAGGAATCTGCGAAACAGAACAGTTGAATTCGTAAGTTAGATTTCGACGATATAGACAAGTCTGATTTCAAATGCGCCCCGTCGTCCTTAAATGGAATCTGTAGGTCGCCGTGCTGCTTCAGGTGGTAATGTGGCTGTTGAGAACTCTCAGGTAGGGCCGATCGAGGAGTTAGCTCAGAGTTGGCAGGATGAAATAGAAGGTCGAGTCAAGGGACTTCAAACTGGTTCCTATGCAAGAATCCTGAAGATGGCGAAAAAGCCGTCCAAACAAGAGTTCAGACAGACAGTGATTGTGTGCGGAATTGGAATGTTTGTCTTGGGCGCAATTGGTTTCCTAATTCTAGCTCTAATGGTCAATGTTTTCCCTCCTTTCTTCGAATGGCTGACTGGTTAGGTGTTTACTTGTCTGAGTCTTTCACGGTTTTTGTTCGAAGCGGAGAAAGAGTTCTGCTAATGCAGCGAGCGGACGAAGTTGCAGACTTTCCGGGGGCTTGGGATGGGGTTTACGGTGTCGGAGACCCTGATGATTACAAATCTGTTCTGTTAAGGGTGGCGGAATGTACAGGGATTGAGCCAGAGAAATTGGAATTAGTCCGGTCCGGTATGGCCAGAGGACTAGCATATGGAAATCGGCTTAACGACGTTACACCGATTCTATTCATTACTGAAGAAACAGAAATAAGCCCTGGAACCTTATACAAGAATCACGAATGGGTTGATCCTGGTGCTATACAAACCAAGGATTATGCAACTCCACAGTTGAAAGAAATGTATGGTGATGTAGCATCTTATCTCTACATACTGAAGACTTCTATCGGACAGGAGCAGAATGTAGCTGGTGAAATCAGAGCTAGGCTTTCAGGAACCGGATCACTAAAGGATATTCAAGACAAGATTTTCGGAGTTCTGAGCCCGCATTATATGAAGGGATTCATCTTTGTCGAGGCGACTGCATTACACCATGTTCAGAAGTTAATTGGGAGAGTCGGTGTAGGAGTGACTCCGTTGAAAAACTGTAGCAAAGTTCTGGAAGGGGAGGCCCCTCTAGAGGATGTTCTACCATATTTGGAGCCGAAGGCAGCGACTTCTGGGATAGAAGAGGGTTGCATTGTTGAGATCTCCGGAGGGGCTTTCAGAGGACAAGCAGCCAGAGTAACTAGGGTTGCTGAGTCAAAGGAAGAGGTCACGGTGGAGTTGTTCGAGGCAGCAGTTCCAGTGGCTCTCACAGTCCGAGCTGATCAAGTAAGGGTCACACAAAGAGTGGAGTAGGTAGAAAAGTCCAGTTTTCTAGAGTTGCATCATTATCAAATAGGGAGAGCAGGTCGGCGAGTCCCGCGAAAGGAGGTCATTTTCATGTCGGCACGCAACGAAACCCCTCACATTGTGATACAGACTTTGGGGAAGAAGAAGTGCAACGGCTCGTGGGATGCATCCACTGAGAACCTCACCATGGACCAGGTTAAGTCCATCGCAGAGAAGCAAAAGGACCGTTTGACAGGGAAGTCTCTATTTGCCCGCTGTCGAGAAGTAATGGGAACCTGCGTGGCTATGAGAGTTAGAGTAGAGGGCTTGGAGCCCAAGATAGCTCTGAAAGAGATGAGCGAGGGGGCTTTTAACGAGCATTTCTAGTAAAGTGTTCACGAATTGCGGGAGAGGTTCGCCTCGTGTACCGCAGAGGTGATAAGAATGAGAGAAAATCTGCAAACTGCAATTCAAAGAGCCATTGAAGATGCTCCTGAGAGGGGTTTCGTAGAATCCATCGAGCTCTCCTTTACAATCAAAGACGTTGACCTGAAGATTCCTACAAACAGAATTCAGGAAGAGGTTAGGCTTCCCTCGGGTAGAGGGAAGCCAGTGAAGATTGCTATGTTCGCTGGAGGAGAGATGGCTGCGAAGGCAAAGGCTGCCGGAATAGACGTGATCGAACCGTCAACGATTGAAGACTTGGGTGGAGATCGCCAGAAAGCTAGGAAGATTGCAAAACACTACGATTTCTTCCTCTCAGAGATTCCCCATATGGGTACAGTAGGTAGGTTCCTCGGAGGAGTTCTTGGGCCAAGAGGGAAAATGCCTCGCCCAGTCCCACCGACCTTGGATCCGTCTGCCCTCGCTTCGGGTCTGAAGGACACGGCAATAGTTCGCTCCCGAGACCGCATTACGTTCCATACTGCAGTTGGCTCTAGAGAGCAAGCTATCGATGACTTGACTTCGAATGCAATCGCAATTTGGGATAGAGTGACTGGAAAACTAGAGAGGGGGGCCGGAAATATCAGATCTTGCTACGTTAAGACTTCGATGGGGCCCTCAATAAAAGTAGAGGTGATCATTTGATTCCCAAGGTAGCTGGATGGAAAAAGGATCGAGTCACTGAACTTACCGAAATGTTCAGCGGAGAAGGGGTAGTGGCAGTCGTAGACGTTTCTGGCGTTCCTGCTAGCAACATGATTGACATGAGGAATTCGCTTAGAGAAAGAATGTCAATCACGATGGCGAAGAAGTCACTGATGAAGATTGCATGGTCAAAGGCCGGGAGGAGTGAAGAAGAGTTTGAAGCTCTTCTAGAAGGTGCAGAGCAGCCTTGCGTTGTTCACAGCGAATCAATGAATGCCTTCGAGATTTTCGGAGAGTTAGAGAAGACTCGACAAGGACGAGCAGCAAAGGCTGGAGAGAAGTTTCCGGAAGATGTAACAATCCCAGCTGGGCCAACAGAATTTGGTCCTGGACCGATCGTCGGCGAGTTTAACGCAGTTGGAATTCCAGCTAAAATCGATAAGGGCAAGGTTGCAATTCAGAAGGATACTACTTTTTCCAAAGGTGAAGAGATTTCAGCAGATCTGGGGATAATGCTTGCAAAGTTAGGAGTGAACCCGATAGAAATCGGACTAATCCTAACCGGGGCTATAGAGGAAGGTCATATTTTCTCATCCTCTGATCTTGATTTAGATACTGAAGGGCTCAGGAGGGACATACTTAGCGCTACTTCTAATGCATTCAATATTGCGTGCAACGTAAGTTGGTTCTCTAGCACTACAACTCCAACTCTAATTTCTAAGGCTTCAGCAGAAGCTCTCTCGGTAGCAATAGAAGCTGGAATAATGAATGATGAAACAGCTTCCCTGATCCTATCACAAGCACGCTCTCGTGCCCTGTCCCTTGCGGGACAATTAGATTCCTCGGCTCTTGATGAAGAGTTGCTAGCTACTTTGGGGGCTAACCTCCCAAGTGCTGAAGTCGCCCCCTCCGAGGCGGCTGAATCGGAGAAGGCCGAAGAGGTCGAATCCACAGAGGAAGAGGAGGTTGAGGACGCAGGGTTCGGAGGACTCGGCGATCTCTTTGGATGAAAAAGGTGAATGAAATGGAATATGTATATGCTGCAATGTTGTTGCATTCTGCAGGAAAGGGCATCGATGACAAGGCTGTAAGCTCAGTGCTGAAAGCTGCTGGAGTTGAGGCTGATGGGGCTCGTGTAAAGGCTCTAGTCGCTTCTCTCGGCTCTGTTGACATCGATGAGGCCATGGCGACCGCGGTTGCCGCCCCAGTGGCCTCTGCTGCTCCGTCTGCTTCTTCCGGAGGAGCTGCTTCTGAAGCTGCTCCTGCTGAGGAAGAGGCTGCTGAGGAGCCAGAGGAAGAGGCGGGTGGCTTCGAAGGTCTGGGCTCCCTGTTCGGCTGAAGCAACGATAGAAACTGATTACGCGAAGCCGCTATGGGCGAGGGCCTCGAGGATGGCCTGAGCAATATGGAGCGGGAGCTTGAAATTCCAGTTAGTATCTTGCCAACTGAAGCAATTAGATCCATGCGAATATTAGGTGAGAAGCGCGAATGGAAGATGGTTAGGCTTGAAGAGTCTACAATCGTAAACCGGTGGGCGATAATTGTTCCAATTGCAAAACGTGCTAGAGTGCTCGGGCTTAGAGTAGAAGGGGGAGAGGCCGATGGATTGGCCATCCGATCATGGAGTTACGTCCCTGGTTCTGCAGGTAGAATTTCCTTCATCTCATTCAGGGTTCCCGAGTGGTTCGATGGGCAGAAATGGAGGGTTTTCCTTAATGAGTGGACTAGGGGCCTTCCTAGATGTCCGTGGAAATGGACTTTTATGGAAAGGTCAGTAATCGGTTACCTTCTTCCAGAATTCAGAAGATCAAGGAAGATTTTCTCACGAGAGGGGGTCGATACCAGAATCTGGATCGGCGGAGAAGAGGAATGATTGACATTGTCATTCATCTGGACGGGAGAGGATTTGTTAGGGGGACTAGGTCTCGGGGTCTGAGGAATAATGGACTTCCAGGATCTTATCGACACCCCTCGAAAGGTGAAGACATTGGCAGGAACGGTGGTTTTTTTGTTGGCTTTTCCAATTTACTTTGAAGCAATGCCATCCCTGATTGACGAAGATATCTCAGGCGGAGGGTCGTCTGGTTTGACAGGTACACTTCTAGTTAGCTTTGAAGAGTTTGAGACCACTAGTAGCGAGTCTGTGACACTAGGAGATGGAGAGAACTATGACACCTTCTTCGTTTTCGAGTCAATTGAAACTGGACTGAGTATTGGCTTTGTAGAGTTGCAAATTTCTTGCTTCGATAACGATGACCCGGGGCCGGGCTTCACCGACACTGTTGATGGAGAGAGTGATCTTAGTGACCTTGAGGGAATAGAGGACCAAGCAGCAGACGGGGCATGCTCTGGAGGCGGTGGTGGTGGCTTCACTATTAGGTGGGATGTTACTGAAAACTATACTGGGGCAGATTATACCGAAGACGAAATGAGTGAGAGTGAAATCAGGGAAATCTGGAGCGACAATGGAAAGGGCAGGGGAACATGGGCTGCAACCATTACTGCTACAATTGAAGCGGCTCCAGTAGCTGGAGGGTTCATTGACGATGATGAAGAATATGAGATTTCTTGGACTGCAGTTTATTTCGATTTGGCTATCGAGGCGCAATAGTTCTACAGTCTCGCCTGTATGCTAATGATATCGCCATCTGCGAGCTCGTAGTCAGCCCCAATCACCCTTCCTGACCGAGCGTCAATAGCTCTCACAAAGCCATCTCCTAAATCCGAATGGACAATGTAAGCCAATTCCTTCGCAGTAGTGCCATTTTCGACTAGTGGTGCATCTGGTAGAATCTTCCCGTCTCCATCTACCCAATGCGTTTCATCCTGGACCGGGTAAGACACAACTCTGGAGAGTTGTCTGAAGACAACATCTGAAATCAGGCCAACCAGCCCTCCACCGTCCCAAGAAGAAATTGAGCCTGAGATGGACTCCAATGCTCCTCTTTGCTTTTCAGATAGTTTGTCCTCTCCCTCGTTGGTGAGATTGAATTCGGTGTCCCCTGGCTGGTAGTTTATCAGTCCAGTTGAGGCGGCCCTGCGAAGTGCAAGTTCGGCCTCAGCACTGGTGAAAATAACTCTCCCCCCGGAGGATTCTAATTCTGATTTCAACTCGGTGCAGCAGTGTACTTGGTTGTCTGCCTTGTTTCCTGCAATGGAGATTGGGAACATGCTCTTTCGGATTGTTGAGGCGATTGTTCGGAGTTCATCATGGCCCCATGATGAGATGTCCTGTGAATTGGGGTGTTCCTTCTGTGCAGTTGAAATTCCTGCTGAAATATGACTGTCCTGGGCCCCTATTCCGGTTAATCTCTCCAATAGGTGGTCTTGGATGGCTCGTTTTCCTTCTGCTTGGGCTCTTCTGGAAGCTCTGTCCCATCCGTTCCAGATGATTCCCAATATCCAAGAGTCCAACTCTGACAGCAGGAATAGATGCTCTTCAATCGGCTTGGAGCCGCCCGATCCTACCGGGTTTCCCTCTAAGTCAGTTGATGCAGAAACATCGACGACCTGGATTAGAGCATCGCACCTAGATAGGTCTGAGAGGAATTGGTTCCCTCTGCCCCGACCCTCATGGGCCCCCGGAACCAAACCGGCTACGTCGACTAGAGTTACAGGGACTAGTCTCCTGAATCCGTAACATGACCCAGTGTTGGGTGAGCAGATGCTACCCTCCCTAGGATCATCTGGTACTGAGGGATCGAGTCTGCCTGAAGATTCCTTCCTTTCGCGTAAATCCGAACAAGCGCACGGGTTTGGGAGCGGTATCCAAGTAACTCCCACATTGGGATCTATTGTGGTGAATGGGTAATTTGCGATGTCGACAGGCATCTCAGTCAATGCCGAGAAGGCTGTCGATTTTCCTACATTGGGCTTCCCGACCAGTCCTATTCGCATGTTTCCTCCCCACTGGCAAGACAGGCCTACCCATGGACTATGTGGTTGAATCAGAGTTCGGTCGGCCTACCTGGATCTTCCGAATTGGTCTCCGGAATGACTACAGTATCGAGTTTCCCCTGCCTCTGAGCGAGAATCTTCCTTACTGTGGTCTCCTTGGTTAGCCTGAAAGGATTGGAGATGGAAGTGGAAGTTATGGATTTGGCTTCTGAAGTCAATTTACCTCTGAATGACCCGCTAATCATGTTGAGGCTGTGGTAGATGGATCCAACAACAGTACCATAGAAAATTACGGATCCTAGAGCTCTGAGTCGGTTTGCGATGTCTGCATCGTCCTCGGCTGCGACTTCCGCTAGAGAAATGTCTGCAAAGTCCGACATCATAGTGAAAACAAGTCCGAATGCCCCTCCAGTCATTAGCCAGAAAGCCCATCGAGATCGATTTACCGAAAGTAGGTTCCTCCCAGTGACTTCAGGGAAAATACACAATGCCGAACCGAGAGAACCAGGGATGAATACCAACCAAACTCCCATCAATACTAGAGATGATTGGACTCCCGATAGCTCATTGTTTCCAGTTAGATGGTCGGTGTGAACGAACAGGGCGCCAATGGTTAACGGAACTAGCATTATTGCTGCAAGGTTAATTTCTGGCATCCCTGGATAGTCTGGGTTTTCCATAAACACGTCATCTCCTCTCATCGTAGCCAATACGTTAGCTGAAAGTGCAATTACCGGAATTAGAGATAGGGCCATCAGAAATGAGCCTGCAATAATCTCGTTCCTAGACGGCTCGAATGATGCTGAATCCACACCAATAAATTCGGCTGCAACGCCCCCATCGAAGACTCCATACACGCTGATGGAAAGAATCGTTCCCACCATGGTCACTGCGGCCAATGATCGTGACCACAGAGGGTTCCCACTCCCTCTTGAAGCCGCATAGAGTATTGCCCCAGCTAGAATCAATGAGAAAGAAGCCCCTGACAGCCTAGTTGCGAGCCACTGACCGATCCCTGAGTCATACTCTCCAGTGATCACTACAGCCAAAGCGGAAAGTGGGGCTGAAATCATCCCGATAATCATCATCCATCCTGGGAGGGGCATCTTCCTCGTCCTTGATGCTGCGGTTAGGAGCATATTGACAATTACAGCGAGGCTGGGTAGTAAAAGAAGCCCGCTCCCAACTAGCATAACCTTGATTCCTAGAATTTCGGACTTGTTGGCACCGACAAAAAGCACCAGAACTGCTAATGTCCACACCAATGACATCAGGGTTGCATTTTTCTCGCTTGCAAGTCTAGTTCCCCCCAATTCAGGAACAACGTGCATCGCAGCTCCGGTAAGTAACATGCCTGCAGAACCGTAGCTTGCAGTCAAAATTCCTGCAAGAATTAGTGAAGAGGACGAGGGGTTTAGCCCCCAAGAAGACAGGCTATGCAGCGCAGTAGGTTCGTGTTGAAGCCAAAGGCCGCAGAATGTAATTGAAGAGGAAAAGATGGCCCAAATTGCACCATGCATCATCCAAGTAGTAGCAGCAGAGCCCTTTCTTCCCTCTACAAAATCAATCGGAGGGCCCAAAGCCTTCTCGAGCATGAACATGCTCATGCTCTTGCTAACATCAGTAAAGACCCAGATTCCTCTATTAATCATGAAGAAAACTGAAAATAGGGAAATCCAGAAGATGACCAAAGTTGTTAGTAGCCCCATATTTTCACCTCACTCGCTGGTTGCCTCCGTAAGCATCGTTCCAAGGATTGAGAAAATACCTATCATAATTCCAAGTATAAAGAACCAAATTCCTGAGTCGAATACTCCTTCAAAGACTGGAAGAACACTGGAAATCACCGGTAAATCACTACTTGGATACAGTATTCCGTACAGAATTAGGAAGACTATCGTTGAAACTGATCCGAGGACTAGGAGAATCCATGATGAGGGTGGCTCACTTTCTCCTTGTAGGAATTCTCCGGATACTGAGTCTTCTCCTTCCGCCAAGACACCACCCCATAATACTTGATTACGTTGCTACCACCGGAGATTTGCCCTTAAGCCTTGGGCGGACTTAGTTTGTCTTCGGCCCTATGGAGCACGAATAATGTCGGTCGGATTACCGCGCCTGAATAGGCCAGAACCCATTGGCAATGGGAGGGAAAGATCGTTTTCTATCTCAGCCGTCCAGTGATTTTTGCAGTGGCACTCTATTCCTTCGAATTCTTCTGTTTCCCCGGAAACCGAGTACCTCTCAATCGCTGCCACAACCTCTGAATCGCAGGATCCGCAATTATGAGCACCTCTAATCTTGCCTCCTGCAGTTGGGTGAACTATAATTCTGCAACCTGAATCACTGATTTTTTCATTTGTTCTCTTAATCATTTCAACCAACGACCAAAGCCATGGTGGCCTGTATTCTCTGTTCCTGAAAAGCCTGTCAACTATCGTTCCCTTCTGAATGTTCATTGGGTTGACCGAAACCTCGTCCGAAAATCGTGCAACATCGATGAGCCATGAGGAAGTATGGGTTAGTGCGTCTCCCTCAGACATAAATGGTGGTTTGAACAGCAAGTACGTCTTTACTCTCAACCCATTTTCCCTTAGCATTTCAACTGCCCTATGCCACTGCTTAATTGTGAAACCCTTGTTGACGTGAAATCGGAGTACTTTGTCGTCATATGCCTCTAAACCAATAGCAACTGTACAACCAGGATGTCTGCTAGCGACCCACTCAATTTTTTCAGGAGTACACATCTGTGCTTGTGCCTCAACGACGAGATGGAGACCCATTGCTGCAGTTTCCGTGAGAACGGTTTCTTGCCACTCTGGTGGATTTTCTCTATCCTCGAAGAATGTACCGGAGGTGTACACCTTGACCATGCTGCATCCCTCGAATTGATTGGTTGATTCCTTGGCGAACTCCCACTGTGAGAACATATCTTCTGCGGAAACATCGTCTCTGACGTCGTTGAAGTAACCACAGAAGGTGCATCCGGACTTCCACCACCACGCGCATCCCTTGGTCCTGAGTATCACCGTGGCAGCTGTGCAAGGTGTCCCATCAGGCAAGTTCTCCGGGGTCTTGTATACCGTTACTGGCCTTGTCGCGTCCCAGGATTCTCTGAATGATACAGACTTCGGAGTATTTTCTGGAGCCTTGATTAGGTGGTGGATTTTTACGGGTTTTGATCCGTCGCCAAGCAAGCCACAGGATTTCGCCATGGCATGCGTTTGACCTCTAGCACTTCATGTTGCCGCGCAGTTCTCTCTTTAGATTGGCCTCTAGGTGAAGTAGAATACACTAAACGTCTCCAAGTAATGCGGATACTGGAAAATTATGTCATTTGGAACAATCGAAGGTATGAGCGAGGATGAAAATAGGGCATTGAAAAGTTGGTATTGGTACGACTGGGCAAATCAGGCATTCGCACTTACTGTAGGTACTGTTCTGGGAGGTCAACTGATTACGAGGTACTTCAATCTGGCAACTGGTGGTTCTTCTGAAATCGCAGGGTTCAATGTTACAGGAGCTTCATTCTACGCAGCAGTACTAGGCTTTTCGATGGTTTTCGTAGCAATATCAAGCCCGGTTCTAGGAGCTATTGCAGACAGAATACCGATTAAGAAAAAGATAGTTTGGATTTACACAATTATTGGGGTGGTTTTCACTGCTTTCATGGGAATAGCCCCTCACTTGGATGAAAATTCTGCCTACAGACTTCTAGCTTTCTGCTTCTTGATGGGTCAGATTGGAATGGCAGGTGGCAATACGATATATTACGCATTCATGCCATACCTTTCGGACGAGAGTCAGATGGAGAAGATCTCTAGTTGGGGATACTCATACGGTTTTGCAGGTGGAACTCTAATTCTGATCGTCCATCTAGTTGTAATGGCTACTGGAGCATTCGGGCTCACTGGAGCTTACGGTGATTGGACCCTAACCTTTGCATTCGTAACCACATCACTGTGGTGGCTAGGATTTGGATTGCCATTCTTCAGAAACACTCCCGAGCCGGTAATTACTAACGAGAGAGCTTATGATTCGGTAATCGGAGCATTGAGTGATGGATTCAATGAGGTCAGAAGCACTTTTGGGGAAATAAAGAAATTCAGAATATTGGTCATCTACCTGCTCGCCTACCTTCTTTTCTACGACGTTCTACATACCGTCGGTGGTGTGGCTAGTTCATTTGCCGAGAATGACCTGCGTCTGCCGGTATTGATGAACTTCGCCCTAATTCTATTGGCTAATATTATTGCAATCCCAATGTCGATAGTTGGAGGGATTTTGGCAGTAAGGTACGGTACCAAGGCTGTTCTGGGAGGGGCAATAGGAGTATACATGGTTGTTCTGATTATCGCCACTGGATTTGCACCTCTGGAACTAGAAAACGATCACGACCGATTTGACTTTCGCTATGAATACATAGTTGAGACTAACGAGTATGAGTTGAGCACTCTTCACGATAGAGGGGTGAAAGGATGGGTTAGCAAGTCCGGTCCGGGAGATGAGGATTTTAGGAATGCATTCCTAAAATACATGATTGAGGGGGGTTTGGAAGGAGAAGTCTGGTCTGATTCTGATATCGAGAAAACAAGAATCTCCGCGGCAGAGGCCGGTTTGCTAGCCACTGAAATGGACCAAATGAAGAATCACAGATGGTCCTTCTCTTTCAGAGGGGGGGATTTGGACAATATGTCCTCTGTGGGAGATGAACACATTACCATCATCGAGGGTGGTCCGATAGACTGGTGGCCCAATTTCTTGAGGGAAAATGTCTGGGGACCTCTGAACTTTGGAGTGACTCTGCAATGGCTCCTCCTCGGAACGCTTGTAGGGTTCGTACAAGGTTCTGCGGGGGCGCAGGCTAGGAGTCTTTTCGCCTATCTTGTTCCAAAGTCAAGAACTACCGAGTTTTTCGGCTTCTTCGGATTCATGGGCAAGGCTGCTGCAGTGATTGGTCCATTCCTTTTCGCATTTTTCTCTGCTGCTTACGACACAAGGTTTGGCATACTTGTCCTACTAGTAGTTCTCACTTTGGGATTGATGCTCTTCCCGTTCATTGACGTGGAAGAAGGAAAGAAGGTAGCGAGACAAGCAGACATCGAAGCAGGAATTTACCCCGAGGAGGAGTAATGGTGAAATCGTTCGAAGTTGTTCAACACATACTTTCAGTTTTAGTGATGGGCTTCTTCGGAATTTTGTTTGGATTGGCACTAATGCCCTCCTACTTTCTCTACCTAGAATTGACAGCCGTCACAGAGGGTCGGGGAAAACTTACTGAAGCGGTGGGAGTTTGTGTTAGCCTAGGAGTGGGTTACATCCTATGGGGAGTAGCCCTACTGATGATTTGTGGATTACTTGGGAGGATTTTTAGAATCAGGAAAAGGCAAGGTAGGTTCTCACTTAGATCATTTATTACTATCCAGTGGGCAGTATCACTGGTCTCGCACAGAGTCGCCCAGATGTTTCTTGGTTTGGTGATACCCTCTCTACTTGCTACCACTTACTATAGGATGATGGGGGCAAAGATTGGTAGTGGAGTCCAACTAAACTCCCAGAATATCAACGATGCTTCGATGATTACAATAGGAAACAGGGTTGTTGTTGGAGGAGGGGCCACGATTAATGGGCATCTAGTAGAAAGTGGCGAGATAGTACTGGCTCCGGTTGAGATTGAAGATGATGTGCTAATCGGTGGTGGAAGCATAGTCCAGCCAGGGTGCAAGATTGGTAAAGGGGCGGTTATTGGCTCAAGAGCTGTTGTGCCTAAATGGACCAATGTGCCAGCAGGAGAAGTTTGGGCTGGAATTCCTGCAAGGTTCATCAAGAAGGTTGGCGATTGAATCATTCGTTCTCTGAATCTTCTTCGATGGTTTCTGATTTGTCCTCTGTCTCTGATTCCATCTGCTTGATCTCCTCGATCACGGCCTTCTTCTGTTCTTGGAAAGACTCCTGCTTGGATTGAATCTCCTTTGCCGTTGAAATGGCTCTGTCAATCATGTCATGACGTGTCTTTATGGCCTCATTTAGTTCCTCGAAGATCTGCATATGCTGAATGTACCAATCGTCTCTAGCTGCTAGCTCTGCCTGAGCAGCTTGGTTTGATTCGTCAATTTCTTCGGCTAGTGTGATTGCTGTTCCAAGCCTGGCCTTTTCCCTCTCCAGCATCTCTTCTGTCTTCTCCAGTTTGCTTTCGAGAAATGGGATCTTGGTGTTCGCCTTGGCCAGTTCGACCTCCATCTCGTCCTTCTGCCTCCTCAGGTTTGAAAGAAGGTTGCTGATTCCTTCCTTCTCTGTTTCCTTGTCAATCAATTCCCTGTTCAGAGTCTCCACTTGAGCCTTCATCTCGCCAATGTCTGCCTCTTGAGCTTGATATGCAACAAGGAGTTTGTCAAGAGCCTCCTTGTCCTTGGCAGCCTGCTTCTCTAACTCTTGGATAGTCGGCTGGGAATCCGCTCCGGCTGAGTCGTCTTGGCCCATCATCCTCCATGGTGCGCAGGTGACCCCGATATAACCCCGGCGGCACTTAGGTTGGCGATTAACGCCTAATCATGGGTTTCCACAAATAGCTGAGATTGTTGCAGAAAGGACAACGGTCAGCCTCTTAGAAGAGGGGATGTGTAATTTCTCATCTGGCCCATGAGCGTTGTTTCCGGGGCCAGAAGATCCCGTGCAGAGGAACATGGCTTCAGGGTACTTTCCCTGCATCATGGCCATGAATGGAATTGTCCCCCCGGTCCAAGTTGCCAATGGAGGGAGTCCAGTCAGTCCCATTGAGGCATCATGGATTGCGTCTGAGATGGCTCCCTCAAGAGGAGGGGCTTGGAATCCATCCGCGCACGAGTCTGGGGTGAAGGTGACCTCGGCCCCATATGGTGGGTCTTCCTCGAGGATCTTCTTTGCGCGGGCTATTGCAACCTCTGAGTCTACGCCGGGTGGAATTCTGAAACTTAGTTTTAGATCTGTATTTGTCCGGAGTACGTTGCCCGCCACTTGTACCGATGGCATCCCATCCGCACCGATTATCGAAAGTGTTGGCTCCCAATTCATTGCAACGATCATGTCCTCTGATGTTTCAGAGGCCTGTCTGAGCGAATCGACAGTTGGGAACTGCTCCCAAATGCTGTTTCCCACAACCTCTGCGAGGGCGACAGCCTTGTCCCTCACAGTCTGGGGGATCTCTACATGCATCTCGGGCACCAGGATCCGACCAGTGGTCGAGTCTTCCACGCGGTCAAGGAGAATCCGCTGAATCCTGAATGACGAGGGGATAGACCCTCCAGAGTTACCAGAGTGGATGCCCTCGTGAGAAACCTTTACCGAAAGGGTTCCAGAAACCAATCCCCTTAGAGCCTCTGTCATCCAGACATGATCGTAATCTGGGCCTCCGCTGTCCATGACGACAACCATATCCGGATTCCCTAACTGGTCAGTCAGTTCATCCAGGTATGGTGGAAGGTCGAATGACCCGGATTCCTCGCATGTCTCGATAATCAATGTACAACGTGGATGTGGAACTCCGGCCTCTTGTAGGAGTCGAATCGAGGTGGCGCATAGGTACCCTCCGTAACCATCGTCAACTGAGCCTCTACCATAGAGCCAGGGGTCCCTTCTGACGGCTTTAAGCGGGTGGAGACCCTCTGACCACAACTCTGGTTTCGATGGCTGCTTGTCGAGATGAGAGTAGAAGATTACCTCGCCGGGGCCGGATCCCTCTATCGATACCAGAAGCACGGGAGACAGGTCGTCGATCCTATGCGTCTCGTATGACATCCCAGAGATGCCCTGTTCGTCAAGCCATTTGCAGAATAGTTCGATGGTGGCATCTAACTCGCCTAGATTGGCCCAATCAGGCTCAAACAGCGGGGATAATGCCTTAATCTCGATGAATTCAGACAGGCTAGGAAGAATCGATTGCTCCCAAATCTCATCACTTCTATTCGACAAATTTCCCAGGTCCAGCGCCATGGCCCCCACCCTGGGTTTTCACTCATGGACCCTTCTACTGAGGTTTATTAGATGGAAGGCATATCTTGCAATTCTGATTGGGAACTCTCTGAAATTTCTGAATCTCAGAGAGGGGGAAATTCGACGCAAGGGAAATTCTTGCTGTTCTTGATAGGGTCTCCATCAAGTCCTCCTTTGCCTCTTCGAGGAGTTCTTTTGGGTATTCCACCAGCCTGCCAGTGACTCCGACCAGGATAGCTGGGGGTAGCACCTGTCTAATTGGGAGGCCCTCGTTTGACCTGTCGGATTCGGATTCTTCAAGGGCTTGGTGGTAAAGTGCCATTTGCAGTCTGTGTTTTCGGAGGAGTTCTACCTCTTCCTCACAAGAGGGTCCGGTCGTTTCATCTCCTAGGGAATCCAATAATCCACTATGGGATTGATCGAGTAGGCAATGGGCATCGGATGTCTTCAGGTCTATGGCTCTGATTGTCGGTAGTCCATTCACGTTGCTGGTGCAGAGGACCAGATCTATCACCCCACTCATGTCAATGGTGGTGGAGTCTATTGTCACTAGAGTCTCTTCTCCATCTGGTGACCACTTGCCTCTACTTACAGCGTCGAAGGAAACAGGAATTGAGACGTGGAATGGCATCTCTGTCCTGAGGCCCTCCACGCGCATTCCATTCAACTCAGTTCCTCGGATCATCTCGCCAATCTTTCCGTTTGAAACTCTCTGGGCCATTATTGAGATGGCCTCTGCGACCTTCTCGGCATCGGCATCGGCTGGAAGCAGTTCGGAGAACACGGTTCTATGGATTTCTCCATCGGTGATTCTGTCCTCTGTCTTGGTCGTCCAAGAAGACGGCAAAGGGGTGCTGGGGCCGTTTTCTCCCGGGCCCGGGTTTCCAATGCCAATCTCAATAATCCTATGGAAAACATTCCCGAACGTTGCAGCGTCCACCGAAAGAACGGACTTAGTCGTTCCAGGCTCCCCAACATTGGATATAGTAGGGTCGGGTTCTACGCCTGCTCTAACCTCAAGCCAGTGGCATCTAGGGCATTCGAAATATGAGGGTAGTTTGCTTGGCTTCACACGGACTCTAGTTGAGGATTCTCTTCGTGGAGAGGGAGGTGTAGGTGGATCAAGTGTTTGGTTTCCACGGGAGGCTTGGTCCATTGACTCGATTCTCTGGATTGGTGTCATGATTTCATTTCCGTCTTCTTTGGTCTCCGAGAAGCAATCGGGGTGGTGGATTATGGTCATGCCCGCCTTGCCATTGCCCCCGAGGTAGGCATCCTCCAGAAGACTGCCGGGGTCCAAGGTCATGCTTCCTATGTTTGTCAATACTGGTTCCAATCCGTCTTCCGATAATTCAAGCCATGGTGATTCTAGTTCCTCCCTCCTCCATGATCCAATTCGCAATGATTCGAGCCACATTTGCCCCAATTGGGGTGCATATTTGTCATATTTCCATGGGAACACAATGCCCTGGTCGTCCACCCACTGGGCCCCCCTCGGAGAGCCGGCGATGATTAGTTTCTCTTCGGCCCTTGTTGCCGCGACATAGAGGAGTCTCCTTGCTTCAGCATTCTTCCTAGCCCTGTGGAGTAGTGAGACATGTTCCCAAATCGCTGATCTGGGCGTTTTTCCTTCAGCTGGCCAAGGGTTGGGGTGGCCTGCGAACATCTCCGGGCTAACGATGAGTCTGTTGTTCTGTTCGTTCCTCATGTTGGTCTGTCTAGGGGAGAATAAATCTGCTAGGATGACTACCTTGGCTTCGAGTCCCTTTGAGCTGTGGATTGTCATTACTTTGACAGCATTTGTTGAGGAGGTTTTCGATGCCTCGATTGCCTGGGAGTTACTCTCTCTAAGATCCCTCAGCCTGTCGGAGAGAACTATTGGATCTCCACCAACCTCTGAGGTCAGCGTCCTGATTAGATCGACGAACTGCTCCGCGTCCTGCCTTGAGGCTTGATCGGGATATGCGACAAGCAAATCCGAACGGTCAATAGTGTCCTCTAGAAGTTCTACGAGGCTAGAAGATGAGGCGAGTTCGCACCATCTTGATACCAGTGATTCCTGTCTCTTATTGGAGCAGTTGGATAGTAATCCAGAGAGTAGGTGGCTTCCCCTTTTTGAGTTGGAAAGGAATTCGTGTAGTTGGGAGTCGTTCATGCCGAATAGAGGCGAGCGGGCAACCCATGCTGCGTTGTGCCTGGATGTTGGCCTTGCGACGAGTTGGACTAGTCCCTCCAAAGCAGCAGCAGTCGGGCGCTCCAACAACCCGCCTTCGCGGTCGACCTGTGCTGGGACTCCCAGATCTTGCAGATGCCTGATGATGATGTCTCTGAGATTGACTCTGTTCGGTAGAAGGATTGTGATATCTTCAGGCCTGACTGCCGTTTCTGGAGGTGTTTCACTCCATGAGTTGTCGGCGGACCTAACCCTTACAGGGCTACCTTCGATAAGGCTTCTAACTCTGAGGGCTATTAGCATGGCCTGCCTCTCCAATCGATTCAAAGAGCCTGGTCCGAACGGATCGAGATGGGTCCGAAGATCCGTGGTGGGATCGGTGGAACCATCGGATTCAGGTGGGCAGATCCACTCGATCGAGCCTGGTTTCTTCCTCTTTTCTGGGAATGAGTGTAGAGTCTGTGACGAAGCATAGAATCCCCCCCTGGAGATTAGTCTGTGCCTATCCGAGAAGACGTCCTGCCACCATTCGTTCATCACATCCAGAAGACCACCTTCTGAGCGATAATTTACCTGTAGAGGGACCATTCCCTCCTTCCGTGCCAAAACCTCCTCTGCTGAAGGGGCGGGTAGGTCCCAGTCGGTTGAGTCAAATGGAATCCAAGAGGATAGGTCCCTGCCACCCCTGTGCATGTACTCCGATGCAGTCGCAATGCTAGATTTGTGATCATTTCTAGGGTCCCTGCTATAGGACTCTTTCCTGAGGGTTGGTTTTCTGGTAAGCTCCGGAATACTGGAGAGCTCATGCACGTTAATTGACCTTAGTGACCTGGCGAAATCCAAGAATCCGGTAACCTCTGCCTGTCTGAAGGCATAGATGCTCTGCTTAACGTCCCCAACGTAACACACAGTGGGCTCCCAGGGGGTGTCTGGCTTGGGGGGGTCGCCTTCTCTAGTCTCTCTTGGTCCCCAGAGCCTGGATAACAGCCTCCATTGGAGTGGAGAATTGTCCTGCGCCTCGTCGATGATGAATGCTCGATACCTCCTTCTGATTTCTTCGAGAAGACGTCTCCTAATCTCCAAATCTGTACGTATGGCACCCAATTTAGATGCCCATGCTCCGGCTGACTCTGTATCTAGTTCAAGTTTGGATAATTCATCCAATGCTCTAGATATGTGATCGTCCCTCCATGGGCTGTCTGGGTTGATTGAATCTAGTTCCCTTTGGACCGAGGGGTGGTAGAACGTCCTGCAAACCTCTGGGCAATTTGCCAGCAGCAGGTCTCCTGCAAGTCTCTGTACGTCGTCGAAGTCATGGACCTCCTCTCGCTGCTTCAGATTCTTCATAACCTCTTGGAATCCCAGATGGAGTAGGTGTAGGTCCCGTAGGTTCTGAATCTCAGCTTGCAATGAAAAGTGATGGTTCTTCTTCGGATTGTCTAGCCGCTCAGGGATTTCTAGAGGGAGGGCCTTGGAGGGCGGTTCCCAGCCTAGGGGCACCTGAGGGGGTTTGGACTCGTCGAGGATTATTGCTGTTCTAACGAAGTGAAGCGTCATGCTGCCCACATCATCTGACCAGATTCGCTGAAGCTCCGAAATTTTCGACTTCATCTTGGATGTATAGGTGGATTTCAGATTCTTGTCCTTTATCTCCGCATAACTCCTGACTCCAGCTGGCCAGGAGTCTGATGGGAGTTTCGTTCTTGGGAAGAATTTCATCTCCTTCCCCATTAGTGTTGATGGGGTTACGATGCAAGTCAGAACGTGCCCCATCCAGCACAGCTTGTCCCATTCGCCCAGAGGGGGTCCGTTCCGAACCAGTTCGTCTAGGGATGCCATCCGAGTCTCGGATGACCAACCGACGGCTGAAGGGGCATGGAGTGATTCCTTTATTGTCTCACAGATGTCTGACACAATCGAGTGAAGTCTCTGAGACTGGACGGATATCGCCTCTTTGTCGGCAGAGGACATGATTGTCCGTAGCAACTTTTTTCGGTTGAAGGAGCCATTTTCGTCCATTATCTTGCGGGAAGACTCCTCCACGAAGACCGCCTTTCCTACGAGTGTTCTGAGTACTCTGGCTGCCGA
>CEVZ01141522.1_pt1 | contig 19205 bp, 28 predicted proteins | sample 361371 | NCBI WGS metagenome assembly CEVZ01 (sample SAMEA2620217, study PRJEB7988) | marine metagenome | isolation source: saline water (ENVO:00002010), including
CGGGGCCGTAGCCTTGACTTGCTGAACTTTTTGTTGATTCGGGGGCTGAACAGTAGTTCTTGCCGTTAAGTCTAGAACTGTAAGGTCGTTAGTATCGACCGACATTTCTGTCCCAGGACTCGCTCGAATCGTATATTTGGCAGTGACTTTTTTGTCATTACCAAGGGAATAATCACAAACAATGTAGGGATTTTGATTAATATCTACACCAAAGTTTAGTCCTCCTACAGGAGTCCTAAATCCTTTAGCACCAGACATTACCTTATCGTATAGTTTAGGATAGTTTAGAACTACCTTAACATAATTTTCTCCTTCATGGTTAGTATTGTAATCATTTAAGTCTTTTAGTGATGCTGCATTTTGTAATTTAACTGTCTCGTTTCCTGCGCCATTAACGCCCTCTGCAAGACAACTCTTTTCACCAAAATATAAAATCAAATCTCCTTGCGGCTTGGATCTACCTGCCTTAGCAAATAGTTTCTTCCCCGCATTTTTATCAAAAGTTATTTCTGATAAACTATTCACCGAGTAGCCTCGGTTAGCATTAAAGATAACACTTATCGAAGCACCGCTAAGTGCCTGTGCGTTTTCGCCCTGGTTTCCTACAAAATTGTTGGAACCATGTATGCTACTAATACATCCTCCTTGTGCCCTTTGTCCCAGACTAACTAGAACCGCTTTGGAATAGCCAATGAGTAAGAAAAGTTCTTCTTCTCGGCCAACACGCGGATATCTGCTAGACTGGATCTGCATAGGTTTAGTAGAGGATATAATCACAGACTCTTGGCTATCCAATAAAGATTTTATTTTGTTTGGATAGTTTTGATATTGTGCATCTGTAACATGGACAGTCATTTCTAGGCTTTCTCTTGGGGTCTTATCCCTAAGAAAACATATTTTCATCTTGTCCTTCATTATCTCTACGGAGAAGTGAAAAGTTCGACAGGACAAATTACCTGCGTTCACATCTCCTAGTTTATGTATAACTCTCATAAGTTCTCTTGCGCCAATTTGTAGAGGTAAAACCTCCCAGTCTTGAGACTGAAATTCAAAAGTTTGTTCGCAAGATCTAAGTTGATTCTCAATAATATCTCTCATCTAGGTGAAAAGCACGCATGGAAATCACTCCCTTCGTCAAAATGTGCCAAAATGACGAAAATGCCACAGACGGTTTTACCGGATGTCGATTGTTTTGCGTAACTCTTCTAAGGACGCTCAAATGGAGCGCATTTCTTCCTCTAGTTCAGAAATCTCCTTTTCTGCTTCTGCAGGAGATATTTCCAAAATAAAGGAACTAATTCTCGTAACTGCAGCGTTAAGTTGCTGCAAATTTGATAGGATTTGCTCAAGCAAATCTAATTCTTTATCACTCATCTAAAGAGAAGTTAAGATCAAACCAGATTGCGCTCTGGTTCATCTTCTTCTAGAACTTCTTCGCCTTCTGCTTCAACTGGTTCAGCATTTTGGGCGGCAAGTTCGGCGGCAACTTCGGCTGCAATAGCCTCCATGTCGATTTCGGATGAACCTCCTTCATTCCAAGGAAGGGTCTCTGGTAGGCGAATACCTGCCATAGTCATCATCCTAACAACCGTCAATAGGTCGCTAATATTCTCGGCAATCTGCTCGATATTTTCGAGCCAAGTTGTCATTTTCTTCTTAGTTGTCTTATCTTGCCAGCATTGGGCTTCGCCATTAAGTTCTGCTTCTTGGCGACCAACTTCGTCAAGCATCCAAGCATAAATGTCAGAGATGTTAGGAATCTCGACCTCAAATCCTTTGTGAGTTGAAACCTCAAAAGGCGGTCTTGCACCAATCTCTTCTGCTCGTCGCTTTGCGAGTTTTAGCACCCAAGGGTGCTGATTCAAAATAAGGGCTGCTTTATTCTTAGCCATTTTTACTCCTCTAAGATGCATCATAAGATGCAATTACATTTACTAGAACCACAGTTCGGGACTCCCGAAACAAATATCTTTTGTAACTTAGCAATAGTCGTGGCATCATACGCATCGGGATTCTCCGGACACTTCCGTGCGAATCCCATCGGGTCGATATCTACCATCATCTTGCCAGGACATTGATTCATCCCAAGCATATTATGAAAGGCAGCATCGCCAATTTGATTACCATTATTACCTTGTATCTTGATATTTCTAGATGTATCGACTACATCTTGATAGTTCTTGTATAACCACTCCTGGCTAGGATATAGCGAGAGTGGTTTCAAAATTAAGTGTTGGAAGGTGAGTCCATCCTCATCTTCTCTCCATTCGATCATGTTACCAACCATTTCATCGAGGTTTTCCTTAGAAAACCACTCGAAAACTGTTGGTGTCCACAACAAATTAATATTAAGAATTTTACCTCTTGCATAGAAATTTATTTCGTCTAACTCATCGTCAAAAGACGATATTTGAGCGACCATAACGCTAGCGTCCTTGAATCTATGCTCATCAACCGAAATGCTGATGACATTAACTTGATCCAATAACTCACGACCAAATGGCACAAATTCGGCTTCTTCATAGTTATAGACTGCTTGTAATGTCGCAGTCACATTAATGAATTTGAAACCTTTTGCTTTTGCCATTTTAGCGTATTCCAATGCTTTTTCTGTTGCTCCTGGGAATGGGTTGAGAGTCATAGCGAACTCTTCATACCCATGTCTTACGGCTTCTTCCATAGCCCTTCCCCAATAATAATCGGATTTTGTTAGGTCACGCATTTCTCGCGTAACTCCTTCCGTCAAATAGCACCCTGAGCATTTCAACGAACAGTTGAAACTAGGTGCAATAGAAAAAATCTTTCTCTCCATCTAAAACCCGTTATGGAATAAAATACTTCTCCGACTCGCTCGTCGTTAGTTTATATCCTACACGGGAAATGACGGAATCTAGTCTTTGATATGTGTCGGACTCTTTATCGCCCATTACCATAACTAGTTCCTTCTTTTTTTTGTCAATTTTTATCAAAATGTCATCGGCTGGGATGTGCCAATATTCCCCATCATTAAGGGAGGCAATCATATTTTCCAACCAATCATAGATTGTTTCCATCATTCTATCTAAGTAGTTTAAGTTGTTTAAAGCCATCCTTGCTTTACCATGTTGGACTTAACATCTTCCCATGATAAAATCTTGTCAGGATTTACTGTCATAATTTGGACAGTAACCTTGTGCTGCTCATCCGATGTAGTGGATGTAATCGCTGCACCTCTTCCAAGTGATAGGCCAACATTTCTGAAAAGGTTGTCCACTCTTTCTCGGATTTCTTTCTTAAACTTTTTAACGGAGTCGTCTTTCTTGTAGCGTCTTTTCACGGAGTCAATAAGACCCGCTGTAAAGACACTCGAAAGGAATAGTCCGTTAGTTCCATTAGACTTACCAGCACTTACGGTAGCGTGAATCGCTAGCGCAAGTTCTTCGTCGGTAAATCCTTCAAAAGTTTCCTTTTTGGATTCTTCTTCGGCAAGTTTCTGCTCTTGCTTCTGCTTGTTTTTAGCAGCAGCCTCGCGTCGTGCTTTCTTTCTAATCCATTGATTGATTCTTCTTGATGCGGACTTTGGAGTAATATCCAAAGCAAGCCCAATGTATTTCCAAGAGGCACCATGATCTCGCATTTCCAATGCAAGGTCATTTTGTTCCTCAAAGGAAAGTTCCTTATCAATCACATAGATCTCATCGTTAGCGGGCGAAGCATCTTCCTTTACTACTTCGCGGCTAACAGATATTCCTTCTGGAATATTTCCTACTTCCTGTAGCGTATAGATGTTAATATGAACACCTGATTGTCCCGCTACAGACTTTAGCACTTCAGCCAAATCAAAACCCCCGATTTCAAAACTAATTGTAACCATCTAATGAAAAGTTCACATGGTTGCCACCTGACACACAAAACACCTAATCCATAAATGTTCGTCAAGGAGACGCGTGTGCCATATGAAAATATATGATAACTACCACCAACAAGACTACTCAGACGCGGTGGTATGCAGATTTGTGTAACTCTTCTAAGTTCCTCAACCGAAAGAAGGGTCGAAGTTTCCAGGACTTTCGTCGGAATCGTCTAGGGCTTTTAGTTCAGCCATATCTAGAGCAGTTTCAACGAAAACTCCTTTTTCTTCAATTCTCATAACTTTCGGATGAAGTAGTCGTGAAGCATGTTTAAGAGGAATCTTCCTCTTAGTGGCCTCGGATCCTAGACTTTCAAAGCAATTCATTAGTAGACCGCCGATGAACTTCATCATCTCGTCCTTAATTTTTGCAAAGTCTTTCTTAGCATCCTCATAAGCCTCATCCATAGAATATCCTCTAGATACTCTATACTTTCTCATTAATACATTACCCATAGCCTGCCCAAAGGCAGGAGAATTAACTATATCTCCTACGAAGTCTATTTCCCCTAGTGCTAGTTTGTTGAAAAATTCTTCATGATCTTTATCGACCTCTTCCAATATCTTAACGACAGATTGGAACATCGCATCGAATTCTTCAGCCACATCTTCTGGCATGGAGTTCAAACCTCCTTGCCTAATTAAGGGCACTTCGCTTAAATTCACTTTAGATAAGTCATTATCTGACTCTCTTATGTGTTTAGCCATAAGTAAGACGGAACAATAGTCCGCCATATTAAAAATGCTTTTAGATGACTTCCTTCCAAAAGGATCTTTCCTTCGGACAAAAGCATCTTTAGATTTTTTTCTCTTCATCTAGGTGAAGAGTTCACATGGTTGCCACCTGACGCCCAATTTCACTGGAGGTGAAGTTTCGTCTCGCGCCACGGTAAAAACAAACTATGATAGCGTTTTTAGTTGCATATTTGTGTAACTCTTCTAAAATGAGATATCGTTGATTAACTCATGATAGCATCAAGAAGACAAGAAGTCTCTTGGGCTGCTACCATAACTGTCATCATCGTCATCATCAAGCATAGTTGGCTCAGGGTCGTTTGCACGACGCATTAAGCCATCTTCGACATACTGCCGCATTGTTGAAATTTCATCTGCTTTAGTAACAGATGTAGGAACTGTGTCCTCAAATGCAGCGATAAGATCGTCTGTAGTCAAGTCTCTGTCCTCGTCAAAAGCGACGGACATAGCCTCTTGAATACATTGTTCGATATTACGACCAGAGAAATTTGCAGTTCTAGCGACAAGTCGCTTCATGTCAAAGTTCTCAGGGTTTTGCTTTCGCAAATTGAGATGAATATTTAGGATTGCTTCTCTTTCCGAAGGAACAGGGAGATCCACAAAGAATCTTCCCTCGAAACGATCCACTAGTTCTGGCGCAAACTTCTCCATATTATTTGCCGTAAAGACAAAGAATACACCGGAGTCGTCTTCCTGCATAAATGACAGGAATTGTCCTAGAACCGCATCATGGGCACCGCCATCATGAATACCTTCTGACTTGCCAAGCAGTTTCTCCGCCTCATCGATAAACACGATGATAGGGGCGGCTGCTCTAGCAGTAGAAAGTAGGCGATGAACCTTTGCTTCTGATTCGCCGACAAGTGACCCCTTAAGATCAGTTGCCTGCACAGTAAGCAGGTTCATTCCCCATTCATTAGCAAGTGCCTTTGCAATTGCGGACTTACCACAGCCGGGAACACCGGCTAGGAGCAAACCCGAAGGCTTGCGGATAAATCCGAACTCGGATGCGCTTTTTGTGAATCGCTTGCGTAGGCGACCCGACCAAGTTTTAAGTCGGTCAAGACCACCAATCACTTCGAAACCATTAAGCGGGCGAGTCATGTTAAATCCTGCTTGCTCGACAAGTTTTTGCTTCTCGGTCAAACAGTAGTTCATGCTCAATCCTCTTTCCGAAACGAGCGACATACAGAGAACATTGTTGATTTGCTTACGGGTCAAACCGCCTAGCGCATCAGACAATAGTTCCAAATCGTCTTTGCCCATTTCATTCATATCAGTATAACTTCCACTAGCGATGATATCGTTGTGGAATCCTGTAATACTCGAAAGCCTCTCTTCTCTTTCGGGCATGTCAAATGTTGCTTGATAGACATGTTGTTGCAATTCAACAGGAATTGCATCTCCACTCCACCGATTAGGTGAAAGGTAGATAACAGACTTTTCTCCGTGTGGCTTACCTGCCACAATACCTTCGAAAAGCGATAGTTGTCTATCAACATGGTCACCGTTGCTGTCAGCCGTGCCGACATAACGGTGCCAATCTCTTAGGACGAAAATGGCACCGTGGCCTTCGTCCTTTGCAATATAGTTCGTCATGAACTCAACCGCAAACGGAATAGTTGCTCCGATTTGTGGGTTTTGAGGGGAATAGACAGCATCAGGAATCTTTCTGACTCTTGCGCCCGTTATTTGCGGGGACAATAAATCAATTTGCTTCTCTTCGCCATCAATCTTAGCATAAACGCCATATTCCTCAAATCCGACAGACTCACGCCATACAAAAACACGGCGTCTTTTGTTCTGTCCCTTCAAACGGTGAGTATGCTTTGCGGCATACTCGGTGATTTGTTTAATCACTTCCTCCGTTTCGGTTGTGCTTACTGCCATGCATGGCACAGCAGCAGCAATACAAGAATGGATTGTTTTAATAAATTCACTCATATTATTTCTCTCCTACGAACAGCCTTATAGGATATTATGTGGGGTATAGCGATATCCTTGTCCCTAAAGGGATGTGGGGAAACGCATACCATTCGCAGTGCCAATGTAGTGACACGAACCACCTTGTTTTCTTTGTTAAAACAATGCAGCCATCTTCCCATTTTGTAGAGATTCAGGATGTCGTCAAAAGCGTCACTGGTGTGTCACTCTAGATACATCTCTTCCTGGTAGACTTTGTATTCGAATACTTTGGGCCTAGGCGCAAGATATCTTATCTTACTGGATAGGTGCCCACGGGTAGTATCCGAAATTTACCTACCATGAACTTCTTGTCAGAAATATTCGACCAGATAGCCATCGCCAGATAATGGAAAACGGGACACTGCGCCCCTGTTTTCAATTTTTCATTTAAAGCGCGACTGCAGTCTTCTCGCGTAGAGGGCCTAGTAAGTTGTCTTAAACTTCTTTTGGTCTCTCTCACTCATCGAGATATCTACTCTGTAAGGAGCCGCATCTACTGGTTTTCTGCCAGTTCAATGTGACTTTCTGTCACCAGTCTGCTCTCATTTTGTCGAATAAAATTTCTTTTCAATGTGTCTTCTCTAGCCTACTTGCATCTTCTACTTCCCCCAGATTGGGTTATTCGTGTAGATGTCATCAGGTTACGACACTGAGTTAAGCACGAACAAAGGGGATATTCGCATCCCGTTTGTGTTCATGCTTCGTGCGTCAGCGCGTCTAAGAATAGCATCGTTGTTCGTGCGTCCGTCATAGGCTTTCACCTCAGATAACTGCACTACGATAATAAAACTGTTCTAAATGAGGCTACCAGGAAACAACATTAAACTTCGTGCAGTTTATTTCTTGTTTCACATACTCTGTAGCCTTTTCTTGTGATTCAAACATAATGGTTTTTCCTAGTTCCCATTCCTCTCTAGGAGGAAGTAGTTCGCTAGGTAGTTCATCCCATACGCTTTCATCTGGATAAGTTTCTACATGGACTCTCTTAGAATCTATCAAATCCCAAGCGTCGTGTATCAATATGTATCTCATCTAAAAAGAGTGCGAGATCAACCTCTACGGATTGACTCTGTTCGCTTCTTGCCGTCGCCACCCTCGTAATATTCTGCCTTCACCTTTCGAGATGAAGTGTCAGTCATTCCGAGAAGACGCTCAAGAATCTGTGTCAAATCAAGACACTGATCTCCGGCACCCTCAACTTCGACTTTCATATCGCCCGTTTCCGGGTCGAAGTAAATGTCGATGGAACTCATGCGCCCCACCCCCCGCCAGCACCGGTTCCACCAGCACCAGAAGAACCTCCCGAAAGTCGAATGTGCTTGACATTCTTTTTCTTCTGTCCTTCTTTCATGCTGTGTTCCGTATCGGTTACGGTTCCCATGCTATAGTTAGCAAGGGCTGGGTTTGTTTGCATGGCTCTCGTCACTGCCGCCTTTACATACGGCTCCATGAGACCTTCGATTACACCTCGGTTTCCGGCTTGCGAGCATCCCGCAAGCACTTCTTCGTATCCACAGATTCCATAACCACCTGCACGATATCCCCACTCGGCAACTGCATCGAACTTGTCTCCGTTACGGACAAATCCTAAGTCGTAGTTGCCCTGGGCTTCGCTCTCAGGGTTACGAAATCGCACAACGATATCCGCTTCTGGCTGGGACAAACCCCGCCATCCACGAACTCTGGCATTTCGAAGGATAGTTGCCTCTGGGAATCTGCTCTTAAGAGCAGCCATAAGCACATCCTCATTTTCACACAAAAATTCGGTTTTTGCTGTTACATAATGTGACATAATCTCACCTATTGTCAAAATATTGACAAAAAAAAATAGACCCATGCGATTACAATATAATGCAATCGCATGAGCCTACTTTTCATAATTGAATAGTAATAAAACTGTTCTAAAAGGGTCTATTATCAGTCTAAATCAGATAGACCGATATCGACATTAGACAAGATATTTTTCAACCTATCAGACATGCTGTCGCTAGCAACCAACTTCTTAAGTTCGTTGTTTAGCACAGATCTTTGTTCTTCTAGATCTCTAACCTTATCAATGATATCGCTAGCATCAGTAGTGACTTCCTTTATCTGGAACTCAAGTGCCATATCGACTCGTTCCTTATAATTAGTGAAAATCATACCGTTATCCCAACGATATTCTAAAAATGTCATGTAATAGTTGCTTCTTCCTTGGAAATACCAACCGATTCCTTTCTCTCCATCGAGAAAAGTCTCTCTAAAGGTATTGCTTGTAGCAATTTTGTTTTCTAGATAGAAGTCCTTACAATCTTGTGGCGACCATCCTCGAATGGTCTCCTGGGCTACACCCATAGTCATGTAAGCGATTCTTTTTACTAGAAACATACTGTCGTGTTCAAACATCATATCAGAAGGAATATTCATCCCTCTATCAATGTGCGCCGACCTATTAGGACATATCTTAATTGATAATCCATACTTTTCTACTACTGCGTCCAAAGTTTTTGTTTCTTCATTCTTCGACATTTAACTCCCTCTAAGACACTACAAGCACCAAAAAATGTTTGAATACTGCGGCATCCGTCCTTTAACCCGTCCTGGTTCGATCGGTGCATAAATCGCACCTTCCCCCAAGACATAGGGTTGTCATTCATTATACTCCACTAAGATAGAACCCTGGCGGAGTGTCCTACTCCGCCAAGGTTCATAACTGCCCTCAACTTTCAAAAGGTGATTTTCTCACCATTTTGGAGTGCGGCGATTAAGTCACCACCTGCTTCGGGGTTAGCAACCTTGATTGCATCTCCCAAAGTGTTGTGAGAACGAGACTTCTCTTCCTTTACAAAGGAAGGAGTAATCTTTCCGACAGTTCGATGATCTTTTGCTCGACCTTCGATTTGGCGTTGCCCATTCTTGAATCCATAGATTTTAAGCCATGCAATTCTAAACGGACTGCAGTCTTTCGCAAGAGCCAAGAAATATCGCCCTCTGTCAAGTTGCGCCTTTTCAGCCGCAATATGCATAGAGAACTTCTTAGTTCCTTTGTCAGTATCAATAGATACTTCGACTGTGCCTTCTTTTCGGAAGACTACATTAGCCTGAGCGTTGAATGCTTCAAGAGCATCTTCCTCAGTCTTACCACGGTTTTCTGGATTAGCCAAAAAGCCGGTGATATAGTCTTGTTCTAGAGTCTCGTCAATCTTCCAATTTAACTGACTCCATGCAGGGTGATGAATATCTAGAACATCATCAATGATGTCCATAGTAATCATTCCATCTTCCATTAGTTGTCTCATAACAGCAAGACATTCTTCAGGGTTAGCCACCATTGATGGCGTAGTGCTGAGAATTCTAATCATGCTGTCCTTGTCGAGAACAGGTGCGATTGCTCGCAAGGATAGAACGAATTCAGTCGGTCCAGCAGACTTTCGACGCTTGACATAGCATTCGAAATCTACACGCTGGCCGGATTTGTCACGGACATTAGGCATACGCCCTTTATCAGTAATGGTTCTGTTCTTGGTGTGATCGTGGATAACAAGTCCAGTTCTAAAACTGGACATGGCATCCCCTTTAGGCATACCATATTCCTTCTCAATCACAGCAAGTTCCGCCACTGTAGGGCGAACCTTTACTGGTCCCTTGTTCTTTCTTCCGTTCTGCTTGTGGTTTTTGTTATGTTTTTTACTCATAATTTTTTCCTCCTCTTCTAAACTGCTAATCTTAATTTGTATTGAGCGTGAGTCCACCAATGAATTCCACTGGCTCATTATCATACAATTGCTTTAGCAACAAAATACTTTCGTTAAACGATATATATTCCATCTAGGTATGTTTCTAATCTTCATAGAATTAACTATGTTAATCCGCTAGTCAATGACCCGCGAAACACAATGTTCTCCTTTCGGAGTCCAAAGCCTTGCTAACCCTCATAGTAATGTGTTCATCTCACATCCTAACTTCCTGTATTATCTCAGATTAGGAGTTGGTATATAGTGCAACTAGGCACATCCTCTTCTAGGTGTAGGATTACTAGATTCTGCCCTAACAGTAAGAGTTAGTCTAGTTCACTCGGAAATAGAGAGCGACCTCTATTCGTTGTGTAGTCCCCACAGGCTGCACTAAAACCTCGTCGTAACTAGGAATCCTACTATGGATAACTATTGTGCAGCAAGTTACGACGCGTTCTGCTATCTAAAAAAAATAGGCATGAAAGTCGAAACAAGTTCTTCTTCCATGCCTATTTTAAAGTCATAATCTACATCGTGCAAGCACGAAACGGCTAGCGACCCGTCACCGAGTTGCTTTCCTTGATTATGCATAATTGGATAACAAGTTATTCAATTATGGATCTTCTTTCTCACAAGTGAGATTTCTATCTAAACTGAGATTTGGGTCTCCCCTTTCTCATTACTTATTCATGGCTTTAGATACCGGTAATGGTAACTATACCGGTTTAGTGCCTCTAAACAAGTCAATTCTCCAAATTTTATTGTTGTCATCATCGAACTTTGCAAAGCAAGTATCGACAAACGGTAATCCATATGCAGTGGCAGTAGTGCCACCAACAAGAACCAAACAATCATTTGGTATATTTTTCTTAAGTTCATAGAAGTCTTCTTCTCTTGGTATCGTAATACTATCGGTGATAGTAACACCTTTAGCAACTTCCTTACCAAGAGTTTCGACTAAGTGTGGTCGTAAGTCCTCGTCAGGCAACACATTGATAGATCTAATTCGCTTTGCGAAATTACCTTGGACTTCTGAATCCCATCTAGGGGCTATAGTCCCGTCAGTAAATCTAACTTCGTTTCCTCTCAAGTTCAATACTCTCACACCATTTGTTAATGTAATAACATATTCTTCCATAATACTCTCTCTATAGGGGGAACATATCGTCGTTCCTAACGCTAATACTTCAACGGTTATTAGTAACCACCGATCTCTGCCGGTATATTATCAGTAATGAGTTTCGCAGCCAAACTGAATCAGTTCAAAGGCGCGTGTTGGAAAGCAATAATAGAATCGCCAGAGCCATCCCAATCATCGCCAACACCGTCAGCCTTCTTACCATTAGCACCGCAACGAGGACAGATAACATCTATTCCTCGATACTTTGTTACTCCTGTTAGCAGAACATGTCCACACAACAGTTTCTTTCGGCTTCTGGTTCCATCTTCAAGTTCATTAAAGCATACTACCTTCATTTTACTCCCTCTATGAGGGGGATTTATCGTTATCCCTAACGCCAATACTTCAACGGTTATTGGTAACCACCGATCTCTGCCGGTATAATATCTCGTAGCAATATGCGTCACACACTAAGAAATGACTCACTCTTCAGAGGAAGCGTCCTCGGCTGCAAGAGCCTCTTCTTCCTTCTGATCTGCAAGCATTCGCTTAAGCGCAGCGGCATGAACACGCGCATCGACACATTCCAAAATCTGGGCGGCTTCGTGAACCGCTTGCTTAATGGACTTGCCTCCTTGCGTTATCAATACTGCTGTCATGTGTGCTACTAACATTCTATCATCTTCATAAACCATAGTCTACTCTCCTCTAAGATCACTTACGCTTGTAAGTGAATTTACATATTTTACAATTATCATAAATAGTGCCATTACTAGTAGTCATAGTTACTAGTGATATAGCACCGCATCTTCTGCATGTAGGTTTGTCTCCCATCTAAAGATAGATTAACTCATTCGTCATCAATAATATGTGGCTCTCTATTCCAAGCCTGCATAATCGCAAGCCTGGCAAGAGCGTTTGACGCTTCATTAAGTTCTATAATTCGTTCTTGCTGTCTTTCGATAATTATTCTATGCGCTCTATGAGCAGCAAGTAGGTATATCAAAAGTCCAAGCAAAATAAAACACATAATTACAAAAATTATATCCATCTAAAGTGCCCCCGAAGAGGACTTATTTTCTCAAGTGTCATCCTTCAAGAGGATAACAGGAACCAACAACTTTCATTCCTTCAATGATAGGAACCCAACTCATTACTTCTTCTTCCGTTGGTCTATCATCTTCAGTAACCCTAGAGATTAATCCCCCAGGTCTTAGGTAAAACTTTAGAGTATTGGCACTCTCTTGGTTCACCCATTCGATTAGTTTTTGTTGATTCGTAGCAAATTCAGCGAACTCCTTGTTCGCCCTATTAGCATGATGTATCTTATACGCATCTGTCCCCATTAAGGTTCCAGCACCGCTTGTAGAAAGCGTAAAGAATAGAGGCGTTTCTTCAAGATCTTCTTTAGAAAGAAACTTATTAGCCAATCTAGAGTGATTGGTTAAGAATCTTCTAAGTCCTGACATAGGCTTCTTCTTATACATTCTAATACTTAAAATCATGCCGTTCATACAAATTTCGCTCATCTAAAAGAAGTAAGGCTTAGTTGATATGCTTCTTGAGCCTGCAAGCAACAGTCTCATTCACAATCTTATCTCGGTTTTCCTCAAGCCATTCACGCCCAAGTTCATTCTCGATATCTTTCAAGCCTTTAACTCTAAGTCCGTGGACTTCGTTAATCGAGTAAGAAGTTAAAGCACCAACAACGATATTATTTTCGCTGCCTGCAATTCTAAGTAGCAATTCTTCTCTAACTTTATCAAAGTCATTTTGATGTTGCTTTCTTAGTTTGTCTGCGTGTTCAAATCTTCTAACTAGACTTTCGTCGTCAAGTTCTTTAAGTTCGTTTTCCATATTTACTCCTCTAGTGCCGGGCACACCCCAATAGGTTTCATCGGTTCATCTACCTTCCATAACGAGACTTTCAGTAGTTTCTAAGTGGGCGCACAGCGTTCCACTCCGCAATTTAGCGTCGATTTCATTTGCCTAAATTTGGTATAGGGCACAGACTTGCCTACATTATGTAGGTCTCTTAGAGTCCCAGTGCCAAGCGTCTTAGCGTCGTCCATCATCATTTTATCACCTCCTTACTTGTGTTTTGTTTTGTTCGACTTGTAAGTTAAATAACTATTCAGCGTTCAATCCGATAGGTAAAGTAAGCACCACGGTGTTCTACACCGCTAGAGTCCCAACTTGCTTTTTGTCCTCTCCAACTTTTCCAATGTCTCCATCGAAGTTTAGTTTTTGCGAAGGACTTTGCCTGGTCTCTTTTTGCTGCTGACTTTGCTTTCTTCAATCTAGGGAAACTTCCAACTTCCCTTTTCCATGTTGTATAGCCATTTCTTTTTTGTCCGATACATATTAGTTTATATCTTCCCATTAACTCACCTGCGGGCATCAACCCACAACCGCCATCATGACGATAGCAATCATGCTAGTCATAAATCCGGTCATGTAGGTTATAGCCACGATCATTTTCTTCTTTCCATAAAACATAATTACCTAAGTATGTATCAGTAGAGACCAAGCAGTCTAATCTTAAACTGCTTTTTGGCTTCTTCTGCTATAGCGTAGTAGACTTCGACTAATGCGATGTCTTCTGCGGGGTCGCCTATAATCCATTCGGCAACCTCATCAGCCATGTTGTTATGAATGACATGCTGGTAAGCGTCTTTGTAACTCAAAGCATCCTTTACCGTCAAATCACTCATATATGCAACTGCTGATTTAATATCTTCTTTATATTCTACAATACATACGGACATTTTACTCTCCTAGAGTGGCCGCATAACAAGACGCGACCACACCTAACCCCCGAAGAGGATTTGGTCTCTCTTTAGTGTTCAAACTCACGCAACATGCGCTCGATTACCTCAAGCGGCACACCATGAGTATTACGCTCATGATACACCTCGGCACTCTCACTCATATCAGTGACAATGATTTCCACTTCGTAGCCCAACTGTTCAGCGAGGAGAACATAGTTCTCGTATTCCCACTTGTATGTGTTGGTGTTGTCTACGATGATTGTTTTCTCACCCATAACGACAAGCGCATGGATGAATGCACCCCAGCAGAACTGGTGTGCTTTTCCTACAAGCCAAGGTTTGAACTCTTCCAAATAAGAAGTGCCGTTCAACTCTGCTACTTCATAGAAGTAGTTATCAGCCGAACAATGCACAGCATTTTCGTAATCGTCCATCTTTCTTGCTTCAGTTGTCTTACCGGAGCCAGGGACTCCTCTAATAATATAAACCTTCATCTACTGCCCCCGAAGAGGACTTGCTTTCTCGCTCGCCCAAATGGGGCGATCCACACTAATAGTGTGACTTGCAGGCCAACGGCTCTACTGGCTACCTCTTTTAACGAGGCAGGGCATACCACAGGCTCTCCGTTCACTTGACGCTACTAAGAGGTGACCTGGCCAGCCAAACCCCGAAGGGTTTGGAATGGCCGCTTGTTTCTGCTATAAAAATAAAAGGCGTCACAGAAACTAACAAGTAATCTCTGTGACGCCTTTCATTTTCATGGTAAAAACTCTTTTACCTAAACAGATATCCTCGTCTGTTACAGTAGATTGCGTAACCCACACCGCCCCTCATCACGCTTCAGGGTTTGCGGGAAAAGATACCATCAACCAAAGGCTTCGTTTAACTCGGCCTTCTTAACGAAGAAGTTATCCCCGTTGATATCCTCCACCATAATAAATGGTGCATCCTTGTCGATATCCAACATGCTCGTCGGATCAGAGTTGCTAAGTCCAATCTTGAAGTGTGGTTCAACAAGGCTGCCAATTATTGCAGCGAGTGTAATCGACATGAGAGCAGAGCCAAAGGCTTCTGCTTCGTCGTCTGATGGTGCTTTCCATGCGTTGATAAAAACATATAGGTTGTCTTTCATTTCAATCTCTCCTATGGGATGTCCTCGTCCCTGTCAGTAAGTGATCAGCACTTACACCGTCCCCACTCCGTAGGGGCTTTACGAGACACAACGCCTAGTGAATGAATCACGCGGACATATCGCTGAAGCCAGTGACTCCAACGATTTGACCATCATCATTTCTAACGGTTCCGTCCACTAGCAAGAAGTCAGTTCGACCCGCCTCCTTGAGCGCAGCACCAGCAATAGCCGAGACAACCATGACGACGCCTTCCTGCACAGGTGGCAGGGGCACTTCGGCATTGTTATCAAGCGTATTAACTAGAACCGGCTCGCCAAAGCGAACTTTCCTAACCTCGAATTCGTTTCCGTCAATCGTGACCTTGCGGTCTACGACGCTGTTTCTACTCGCACGAATAATCATACCAGTCTTAGGGATCTGCATGAGAAGCGTCTCACCCTTGACATCGTATAGGTTAATTGCGTGCGGCGTATAGTTTCTAAAAATAATTGACATATTTTCTTCCTCCTTTCTAAAAAAAATAAGGCATCACAGAACTTAAAGTAAATTCTATGATGCCTTTGATAAACTCGTTATCTATTGAACTATCTTGTCGCGTTGTCTGCTCGATAAGAGTCACTTGACCCCCTACAATACGGCAGCAACTAACTACGCGTTCCTTTGCGGAGTAGTTCTCATCCAGTTCAAGCCTTCCGAACTAACTGGAGAACCCAGGGCGCATTGAAGCCCTATACAGTTACATTGGGTTAATTTGTCTAGTGTTAGCCGTGCCACTAGAAGCACGCAGGACATAATAAGTATCCTTGGCAATAACTCTGCCTATGGGAGAGGGCATATCGCAGCCCCTAACGCCAATACTTCAACGGTTATTGGTAACCACCGATCATGTTGCCGGTATAACATCACTTATTCAACATTCAATCGCCACTCGGACATTAAGAGGGATTCAAGCACCTTGGCTGTAAGCCGCAGTGGTCTCCACCATCTCAACTGTGTCAGAAGCCATCAATTCGGAAATGCCCTTTGCCGTAGCGCGGGGCTCGTCCTTAATGACCTTGTATTCGCGGATCTCACACTTAGTCGTGAAAATAGGAAAGTTCTCTGGGAGCATCTTTCCGTTTTCATCGAACAATGGCAAGTTTGCCACGCGAACATTCAGTGTCTTAACATCTTTCTCTGCAGTAATCTCGTCTTGCATAATTCTCTCCTAAGATGTTGCTTTGTGCAACATCAGTTGTCTTCCCAGCCCTACCATGAAGATAGTCTGTTAAGGTGCGACCCTAACTTCATATCTTACGCCTAGGATAGTAATCACATACCTATTATCCATAGGGGAGTCTTAGATCCTATGCTAGAGGACTCCTGTGATAACGAATATCTTAGATTCGGATAGCAACCCGTCATAGTTGCTATGTATATTTCTTATAGGAACAAACCTGGGAAGCGGTTTCCGCCGCCTCCATAGTCTGTTGGTTATCCCCAAGAAAACTTCTTTTGATATTTGATGCTTAACACATCTAAACCGGTCTGCCTACGGCGCACCACACTTGATAATCTAAACGCGTCCCCCTTTAACTGCGAGTTAAGTTACGGTATCCCTACTTCTCCAAAGGAGATGTAGGTTCCCGATTTTGGGTTATTATCATATCGCGGTGATGCATAGAAACGGGGTATGTTTAGTGCCTACATTAGGGTAAGGGCACATACCAAGCCACACACTATATTATCCGATTCCTTACCGTAGACGACTTTACAGTCAGGTCCGGTTATCATCTATACTCTTCTATCCTTATGACACCAAAAGAAGGTTTTCGCTTCTTACTAAACTAAGTGTGTGTTACAATTCTGTCACGGACTTCCACCGCATTGTCATGTTACTATCGCTACTCTGCTCACCATCTTGGGTTCATTCACATTTTCACATCCTGGCATCATTTATTCTAGCCAGCAATTATACAGATTCATCATTGGGGCCACCATAGCCCCTCGTCTTATCTTAGTCTTTCATTCACTTCCGCCAACTTTTGTCTTTTCTGTCCTCTCCCGTCCTTAAGGGGAACGAACATCAAAGCAAAGTCGTTTATTAAGGAACGCAAGCCTGACTCAGTTTCCCGAGGTTTCCGCAGCAAATGACTGCGCAGTCTTGCCTGATTTTAATGTTTATCATGGGATTCACATGAGTCTTCCTCGGCGGTCGGTTATTCCTTCCGAGTATCTCTCAACACCTTTTTGCTCATCTAATTCTATCTATATTCGCTTGCGCTTTCAGCAGTTATGTTTAATCTAAACGGAATTCCTCATATAATCTCGACTCCACCTTGATGTGGTAAGCCAATTGACTATACGCAACGATTCTCTTTGTATCCCGTATTCTGTTTTTCAATCGCTATTACTAACCGTGCTTCGCTCCTATGTTTCCATAGCAACCACGCCTTCTTATTTGACACTCACGATTATACATAACCTCTTTCGCAACGGCGCGATAGAGTTTTATTTTAAAATCCACACAGTATTCTGTAAACAGTAAAAGACCGAAGCCAATACCGTGTGGTTGCTACCCGTGAGGGTAGCGGCATCTAATAATGCCTATCTAGGTTGATAGACGGAAAGTTAGCCAGGCAGACCTATACCTTGGTGCCTGCCCCTGTCCTAACTTAGTTTCAGCGCATATTGACAACGCCCTTCTCACGAAGGCCGCACGCCCGTCTATCTAAAGTAAATGGCTGGGCGAACCATACCTTTTACTTTGGGGATTGCCTGCTTGGTTAAGTAGGTCAGAGGCGCAATCCATCTCCCCTTCCCATTACTTATTCATGACATTAGATACCCGTATAGGTAATCTATCTTTGAATAAGGGCAAAACTCTGCCTATAGCACATCGGCTATAGAGGGGGCAGTAGTTTCCCTACTACCCCCTCTTACAATGCTCATCAAGAGTTATGTCTAATCATCGGCTCCGTAAAAACGGCTTACCTCATAGACGGCTTGCTAAGTCTTGGTTTTTTCATGCGTTTCAACACCAAACACTAATGTGTTCAGAAGTTGGCAGCGAGAATCTTGAGGATGTCACCCCAGGGGATGCCATCTGCATTCTCATGCCAGTCTTCACCAGCGTTTTCGTCGGCAGTATCACTAACCCACTTAAGGGAAAGGAACTCGCCGTCGAAGCCAGTTTGTTCAAGAGCAGCAACAATGGCTGCTAATTCCATTTCAACACAATCCCAAAGGAAATCGCTTTCCTCTAAGTGTGCGTGAGTGTTGTCGCCTGTTCCTACCTTGCCACCAATAACGGCTTTTACACCATCTGGCAACGCAAAGTTAGAAAGGTCGATCTTTCCGAAGATGTCCTCCATGAATGGAGTAAGATGCTTCGGGAAGTCTGGGACAAACTCCCTCATGATGAGGGTAGCGTCCATGTCTCTTTGAGCAACCTCATTAGGAACAACAAGCGCACCTTTGGGCAGGGTTTGCGAACCGCAGGTTCCGACATTCACAAATACCTTAGCGTTTCGATAACGCCATCGTGCATTTGCGGTCGCTATTGCAGCGTTCACTTTTCCAACCCCAGTGAAAACGATTACCCAGCCGTTGGCTTTAAGCCACTTTTGCTGTTCATCAGTCATCTTCACCATTTCAGGTTCGCAAGCAACAAGCATGACTTTCTTTGTGTAGTCACGACTAGGATACTTCCCATAAATTGCTGCTTTCATCATTCCAAGTGACACAAGAAGTGCCACGATTGCTTTCAACATAATCAAACTCATAATGATCTACGGACGATACAGGATTCGAACCCGTGTTCCCGGCTTAGAAGGCCAGAGTGATATCCAAACTACACTAATCGTCCATTTACTAAAA
>CEVZ01236720.1_pt1 | contig 19204 bp, 11 predicted proteins | sample 361371 | NCBI WGS metagenome assembly CEVZ01 (sample SAMEA2620217, study PRJEB7988) | marine metagenome | isolation source: saline water (ENVO:00002010), including
CTTTGAAACCACCTGAAGAAGCGGAACATTCTCTAAGTCCGATTCGTCAAGTGAATGTATGTGTCAACTCAATTTACTGGGATCAGATTTTCCCAGACCCTGAGAGACCATACAATAGGTTTTCCACAGAGTATGCGGAAATTGTGGAAAACATTAAATAAATCTAGGTGTGTGTTTTATCTCTCTGAAATGTTCTCAGGTGTTGCACCCTTAGCACGTCTCCCATGAATTGTCAAGTCACTCCGAACAATCTCCGAGACCCTTGACAATAACTCCGAGGTCATGGTATAATGAACCATGTAGGGGTTCAGAAAAACAATGTCTACCAACAGTTGCCAATGCATTACACAATCTACGATGACAAAGAAATTCTCCGAGGTCAATTCAAATCAATCTACGACCTGGAGAGGTACATCGATGGAGTGCGGATAGAACGAGGTGAACAATTTCCCAATACTCCGAGGTCTTCACCGTTTGACTATGTGAAGTCAATCGGATGGTATTGGGAGATAGCAGACAATCATACCCTTGACAATCTGCAGTCATCCGAGGTATAATGGAGACATGAACGAGGCAATCACTATGTAACAACAATCAACAACAAATTACATGCACTAAGTTATAACAACTGTATGCGTACTAAGTTATAACAATCAATCACAGATTACACGCACTAAGTTATAACAACTGTGACAGTGCTAAGTGTTACTCAGGGCAGTTAAATTTGCCCCCTTAAATATTAAAAACGGCCACTACCCTAACCTACAAAGGTTCCCCAGAGCGATTGCTATATTATTCCAATAAAGTTTTCCACAGATATTAAAAAATTTTCCACAGGTAAAAAATGAGTTTTAACATTGTTTGGGGATCTTACTTCTATTGGAGATATGAGATTCCCAATTTTGATGAGTTTCTTTCTAAAATAGAAACTTATACTGAGAAAGATGTTGATAATACAAAATTTAATTGGGGTAATAGTTGTGAGAGTGATAAAATACTCTTAGCACCTGAAGATTGGCAAAGTTTAATACAACCCAGTTTAGATATATTAAGTGAGGATATTTGTAGAAATTTTGGATATGAGAAATTCCCTTATGATTATAGGATGTTTAATCCTTGGATAAATTTTTATCGACGTAATCAATATCAAGAAATTCACAATCATGTTGAAAATTCTTTAGTATGTGTTATGTTTTTTAATAAAGGTCCAAATTTTTCAAGTTTTTACTTTTATGACAGAAACAACACATGCCTTGACGAAAATACGAAAAAACTGCTACAATATACCAATAACCATCATGTTGATTATAAACCAGGTGACGTTATTTTCTTTCCTGGTCATATGCTACATGGTGTTACTCCTCATAAGAGTGATGAGGTTAGAAAGACATTATCAGTTAACTTCAATCTAACAACAGTATAACAATTCATGGCACATCAAGTTTATTGGACATTCTCTGATATACCTTCAGAAATGATTGATATTTTAGTTAAAGATTTAAAAAAATATGATAAAGCAATTGAAGATTCAGTAGTAAGAGATAAGGTAGGAAATCCTGAATCTGCTAAGGATATAAGAAAAAGTAGTAATGCGTGGATTGAAGGTAGTAATTGGGTAGGTGGATTTGTATGGTATTATATTACGAAAGCAAATCGTGAAAATTTCATGTATGACATAGAAGGTCTTGATAGTAATGAAATTCAATATACGCAGTATCAGGAGGGGGAATATTATGATTGGCATATTGATGATGATATAAACAGATGTATGATAAATGATAAGTTATTAACTAGTGATGATAATCATGGAGAAAATATAGCAATACTTAATGGCGAATATATAAGAAAGTTATCATTTTCAATTCAACTTTCAGATCCAGAAGATTATGAAGGTGGGGAATTAGAATTTAAAGTAAACAATTATGGTTCTGAGAAGCGAGGAGATTTTACTTTAGATAGGACTTTTTGTGCCCCAAATAAAAAAGGTACTATAATTATATTTGATTCACGTATACAACATAGAGTTTGTAAGGTAACTAAGGGTGTAAGAAAGTCCTTAGTTGGATGGGTTGTTGGTCCAAGGTGGAAATAGATATGCAAGACACACGTACATGGGCACTAGAGCAATTGATAAGGCACGAGTCATTCTTAGACCCTAGGATGTATGCCTGTGCTGATTGTTATGCATCTACATACGGCACTCAAGTATTAGATGATCTATATACACTATGGATAGAGTGGAAAGCAAATAATCCCACAGACAATCCCCAAGTAATTAATCGCCTATAGAGATATGTCCCATAGATTCACAACCAAACTCGAAGAAGATGATTTCGGTGATTTAATTGTCACGATTCCATATGAGATTTGTGAAGAACTGGGATGGGATCTCAACCAAGAATTAGATTATGATATTACAGATGACGGTACTGCATTCACACTGAAGAAAACAAATGATTGACGAAACCCCAAACATAACTGAATCAGTAAATGAACCTGAAACTGTTTCTGGTGTCACTGGAGAACAGATAGGAGAGGCTATAAAGAATATTAATGAGTGCCTGAAACTGCTCGGAAATCGCCTCAAAAAGGTGGAAGAGTATGTTTCCGAACTACCTACCCCCGCCAAGACTTATTACAAACCAGAGGGGTATGACGACTATATGAACTTAGCAGGAAATTTTACCGAAATCTATAAGAGGTTAGACAAGATAGAAAATGGGATGTAAAACTAATCAATTTACAGATATCTGTGGAAGAGTACATTGTTATAATTACACAGCACCAAATCCTCCTACGGTAGGATCTTCAGTGGGTGTGACGATTGAATATAAGGAATATCCACATTCTTTTATACGTGACCCAGGGGCGATCCACAATTATAACATACCTGATAGGGATAATGATGCTGTCATGTATCCATTCTACCTAACTGAGTACGAATCTCCACATATACCATCGGCAACTTGTGGAATGGCAAGTAAGACTGACCCTTGTAGTGGAGGTTGGACTTTTGGTAGGGCAGAATTTGATGCAACTATAATTAACTTGGATTTTTGTCCAACTATGTTGTCATTCGACTTCCAATATTCTGATACTTGGTTTTCATATATCTACGATACGTCTGATGAAGCAGGTCATATTGGTACAGCAGCATATTGGTTAGAAGATGATGAAGGAGAAGTTATAACTACCGTATTACCTACTGGTACACCAGGTACGCCTGGTTATAATCCAGGTAGCAGTTCAAGTACTTATTCTGGTACTACTGCATGTGTTCCTTGTACTAACTTCACGTGTACCCCCGCCAAAACCACATTAAAGTACGAGGGATGTGAAGATTTAACTGGCGACCCAGATTGTCCTCATCCTACACTATTTGCTATTGATAGTGATTCACTTAAGATTGCATTTAGTTATGATCAGTTTGCAACTACAGTACCTAATGGTGTTTTAGACTTCGAACTTAGTTTTGATGGTGTAACCTATGCTGATGGATGGAATGCAACGACTTTAGAAGGTATTGATTATACTTCATCTCAGAATCCATGGACATATCAAGATGCTGGAAATTCTGATTTTGAAATTTTTGATATTGATGATGGAGCAAATGCATCAAATTTTAGAGTAAAGTTTAGAATTGAGTCTTTATTTGATGATTCTGCTGCACCACCTGAATCAAATACAGTTATGCTTGGCACTAAGTGGACATGTACTGAGATATTAAACAATGGAACAGGGTTTACTGTAGGTCAAGTATTCCCATTATCTACCACAGTTGCTTTAGTGGGCGGTGGAACGGCAACTATGACGATAAATTTGAAGATTACTGCTGTTGGTGCTACTTCTACTCTTTCTGGTGGTGACGTTACTGATATTATGAGATTGGGTGATAAGATCAATGGTCACACAATTACCCGCACTTTTCATACTGAAATAGGAAAATTTCCGTATCATATTGTCTATCTTGACGGATCTGGTAGTAATTTTACGAAAGATACGCAATATACCTCTGATAGGAACCATGTTATCACCGTAAAAGCGGGTTTTGGCATTCCTGATCGTGCAATTATGATAGGTTTATATGAATTTTTGGATAAATCACTGCAATATGTTACGGGAGACGTTAATCAGAAGGCTCCAGACATCTTTAATAGCGTAATTTACCCTTCAGCATGGATTTCTCTTAATGAAAATGGCGGAATTAGTGATATAAACATCTCTGGAGGCGTTTATCAGTTCAATACTGGAAATATGGACGACTTAAATCCCACTGCTCAGTTAACTGGATACGCTAGTGGTGAAGATATTGCGACTACTGGAGGTACTGGAAGCGGATTAACAGTCGATATTGAAGTTGGTGCGATGCTTGATGATACAAGTAACGTTTTAGTTGACCGCATTTCTAGTGTAAAAGTGAATCAACCTGGTACTGGGTACACTGAGGGTGATAAAATCACTATTTCGGGTGGTGCTGCAAAGATACAAGTGAAAGAAGTCACTAATGGAGGAGCAAATTTAGACAAATTGTCAGGACCACCTGTATTAGCTATTACTAGTCCTGATGATGATGGTAATTTCATACCAAATAAGTCTACAGATGACGGAAACCCAGATTTTGTTCTTACAACCACTGATAGTAACCTTAAATTTGAAGTTGTTACAAAAGATAATGGTACTGATTTGGAAGTTGTTTCAGATTCTGGTGGAAATAATGAAACAGCAGTAATAAAAGGTAATTTTAGTGGTGGATCATTAACTTCTGTTGACATTCTTAAACCAGGAAAGGGATATTCTGCAAAAGTAAGACCGCAGTTAGTTGTTGTTAATGTAAATGAAGAGACAATTGAGAACACTAAGAATGATGCAAAAAGAGATGATTTAGTCCCAGAGTATCATAATATGTTAAAAACCCTTCCAGAGGGCGATATAAAGGCATCTGCTGAGGATTTAAAGTCAATTGAAGATTCTTACGCTGAAGTTCCTGCAGAAAACAATAATATTTTTAAAAATGCTCCTATGCAAATTAAAATGGATCCTGAGAGAGATCGTGTACATCAACGTACTCAAGGTAAATTACAAACATTTCAAACAGATCCATTAAAAACACGTATTATACCAGAATATGATACAGATTTTTTAAAAGATACTCCAATCGATCAAGATTATAAGCAAGAAATTATAGATCATAAGAAAAAAGAACAAGAAACGGTTTTAAAAAATATTGACGATATTACTCAACAAGTATATCCTGAATTTGTTAATATTGACGAATCTAAGGTACAGACTAATGTAGGTAGTTTTACAGAATTACCACATGCGTCAACTTATACTAAATACCTTATGCGGCAGTACCGCCCCGATCCTCAAAAAGTTCAAAAGTTGACAGTAACTTTAGGTTGTACACCTGTTAATATTGGTAAATCGCATTTTGTATGCAATCAACCAACAGCAACACCAAACACAGATACTGGTGTAATTAATAATGGAGATGGTACAACTACTCAAGAAATACATATATTCTCTTTTGGAAATCTTGTAAGAGGACCAGGTTGCCAACCTTGGACGGCAACTGGGGAAATGACCATTTGGCATGATCTTACTAGAGATGCTAATACGGTGACAAGGGCAGCAGCAGCATATGGTAATCCATATGATGAATAAAAAGGGAGGACAATAGAATGCCATTAAAAGCAAGACCAGTAAGTATGGGTGCAGCTGCACTTTTTATGGGAACTTGCAGTGGACACGGAACAGGTTCTGGATCAACGCACCATCCAGGACTAGGAGGAGGTACCCTTCCTGGTTGTATAAAACCACCGAAGGATCCAAAGATCGTGATGAAACCCGTGAAACTCATGGATTCCACGACTTTATGGCCACCATGCCCACAGACTCCTTTATCTGCGATAACAAGAAATGTCCTAATTAATAGGATTATTCCTATTATCGATCAAGATGAATTAATTCCACATCCAACACCAACTGTGCATAAAGCATGTTATACTGGAATTCCAAAAAAATGTCCGCCAGGTTGTACTCCCAATCCTGCTTATTGGTGTACAGTTGGTATTAGAGGTGGTCGTGAGGCTGCTGAAGGACATGCTCGTCAACATCAAGCTACTATTAAGACCGTTTTTATTAACGGAAGAAGAGCAGGTGTATTTGGAGATCCTTTTGGCACTGACACAGTGGCATATCCATGCAATTCAGTAGTAACTGGATGCAGCAAAAACGTTTTTTTAGGTTGTACTAGAGGTTAATTATGGCAAAAATGAAACAAAGTCTTTTAGGTGGCTCTTATGTAGAGGCAATTCCAAAAAAGACTAGACAAGGAAGAGGAAAGCACTCAAAATACTCTGCCACAAGCAGAAATGGAGCAAAAAAGCGTTATCGTGGACAAGGGCGATAAATATAATTGTATAAAGTCCTGATAGGGAGATGGCTTTAAAAAAAATAGGGGGTTCTGAATTAAAAACATCGAGAAGTTTTAAAGACTTCTCGGTTAATTTTGCTAGAAATCCTTTTACTGACGATCTTTCTGTCGTAAATAATGATAACTCCATTAAACAAGCAGTCAAAAACATAATTTTGACTTCTCCTGGAGAAAAACCGTTTCAACCGTTAGTCGGTTCGTCCGTAAACAGACTTTTATTTGAACCGTTAGATGCATTCACTGCAGATGCTATTGCGGAAGAAATTAGGACGACAATCAATCAATATGAACCAAGAGTAGCACTTACACGTGTAGATGTTACTCCAATTTATGAGAATAATAAATTAAATGTATCACTTGAATATAAAATAGTTGGTTTACCCATTGTTGAAACAATAGAATTTGTTTTACAGAGACCAGAGTAATGCAACCAAATAACCTAACAGCATTAGATTTCGAAGATGTAAAATCTTCAATAAAGTCATATTTGAGAACTCGTAATGAGTTTACTGATTATGATTTTGATGGATCATCATTGTCGTATTTAATTGATTTATTATCATATAACACGTATTATACCGCTTTTAATGCAAATATGGCAATGAATGAGGCATTTTTGCCTTCTGCCACAGTACGGGATAATGTTGTTAATATTGCTAAGTTATTGAATTATGTGCCTAGATCTATTAGTGCATCTAAAGCTTGTTTAAAACTGAATTTAACAACGGAACAAACAAATGGGTCATATCCAACGTCAGTTACTTTGAAAAAGGGTGCTGTAGCATCAGGTGGTGCATATCTTTGGAATATTTTAAATGATATTACAGTTAGTGTAAATCAAACTACAGGTGAGGCTATACTTGATAAAGTTACCATCTATGAAGGGTCTTTGGTTACTTTCTCATATATTGTTAATACATTTGCGAAGCAATCATATAAAATTCCTTCAGAGGATGCTGATATTTCAACATTAGTTGTAAAAGTAAGACCAAACGAATCATCCACTCAGTATGACCTCTATAGTCGTGCAGAAACCGTTGCTACAGTAACACCCACAACTCGTTCATATTTCTTGTCTGAGACCGAGGATATGAGGTATGAGATAAGATTTGGTGATGATAGTGTTGGTAGAGCAGTAAAAGACGGAGAGGTTGTCGATCTTGAGTATTTGGTTACATCAGGACCTGATGGTAATCAAGTTGGTACTTTTAGTTTTATTGGAAAAATAGAAGATAGTACTGGTAAAGTGTATCCTACTGCTAGTGTTAACATAGTTACTAAGCAAAAATCTCAACAGGGAGATAAGGCAGAGACTGTTGAATCCATTAAGTATAATGCACCAAGATATTACTCTGCTCAATATAGAGCAGTAACTGCTCAGGATTATGCAATTATTACTAAAAACATTTATGATAATGCAGATTCTGTAGTTGCATATGGTGGAGATGCATTGAATCCTCCTGTATATGGAAAGGTCTATGTTGTTATTAAAACAAAAACAGGATCAAATCTTAATGATGCAACTAAGAAGCAAATTGCTGCTGATTTGAGACCATATGCAATGGCATCTATCGATCCTATTGTAACTGATCCTGATGATGTGTATATCAATGTAAACGTATTTGCACTATATGATACTGGTTGTGGATCAAATGCTAGTGAAATTGAAACCGATATTAGTAAAGCAATTACTGATTGGGGAATACAAACACAAATTAATAATTTTAATTCAACTTTTAGAGCACAACAACTTGAGAAGGCAATTACACTTTCTAATAAGTGTGTTACTGATACTTCACTTCAAACAACTATTTTGAAGTATATAAAACCAGATTCAAACCAAACAAACACATATTGCGTCTCTACAGGAGGTAATCTATATGATAGTGCTCCTAGTCAAGATGAAGGTGATGGAAGTTGTAAAAAGGAACCTGTAATACTATCTGGTACATTTAGAACTGCTGATAGACCTGGTGTTGATCAACAGTTTGAGGATGATGGTTATGGAAACTTAAGAACGTTCTACAATACTGGTATTCGTAAAATTTATACCAGTGATACTGCAGGAACAGTAAATTATGAAACTGGTGAAATTTGTTTTGGTCCAGTTAATGTTATCAATGCTGGAGGAGGAACTTTTCTTGCTGGTGCAGTAACTATTACTGATGATGTAACTGGAATTGGTGAAGTTACTGATAGTACATTATTACCAACAGATCTTCAAATTCCAGTTCAATTTATTCCTGCTAATAATTCGACTATTCCAGCAACAACTCCTGGAACTATTATCAATATAGTTAATCCAGCAGTTACAGTTGCTCCTGTTGGAACAGTTGTACCTCCTACAGTCCCACTAAATAGTTTGACACCAACGGATTTCAATGTAATTCCTGCTATTCTTGATATTCCTCCTATATCAAACCCTGGTTCAATCAACGATTCTAGTTGCTTCTAAAGTTAGATGAATATTAATAAAGTTTCCCAGTCGATTGCTTCTCAGTCTCCTGAGTTTCTAAAGACAGATTACCCACTGTTTAATAAGTTTATTGAGTACTATTATAGGTCTCAAGAAAAAACTGGAATGGGTCAAAATATTATTAATAACTTTTTGCAATATCTCGATATTGACAAACTGGATATTAATATTTTGGGTGGTACTACGAAGGTAGTAGAAGCAATTACAGCAGAAAGTGATGAAATCGTTGTTGAGAGTGTTGATACTTTTTTAGATAAAAATGGTTCTATTTTAATTGGTGATGAGGTAATTTATTATGAATCAAGTACATCATCACCAAACGTTGCTTTAAGTCCTGGTATTTCTTATGAACAGGTAAAATTAAAGTGGATTGGTCTTGCTCAAATTATTAATTCTTTTGATGGAACTACAGTTAGATTTCCTCTTACTTCTCAATCTTCCCCAGTTTCACCACCAACAGCACAACATTTAATCGTTAAGGTATATGGCGAAGTTTTAATTCCTGATGTTGATTATACTGTTGATCAAGATAATATTGTCTTTACAACTGCTCCAAGAGTAAGACAATTAGGTGATGATACTAGTCTAACATCTATTACATTTTTAAACGGTTTTCTTGAGAATAATATCGTTGCTATTGATGATATTTCTCCAGATTTCGGAGATTCTAAAACAAACTTCCTTATTCGTAGAAATGGAGAAAAGTACGAACCTGTTGCGGATGAGTATATTTTAGCAGTTTATGATAATAAATTACTTGAACCAAAAAAGGATTTCTTTATTGATCATGATATATTCATTTTTAATGAAGCACCATTAAACGGAAGAATATTATCTCTTTATTCTATTGAAGCACCAATTCCTTCTTTTGGTTCTGGAGCAATTGGTTATGCACGTGTTAGTAATGATGGAAAATTAACATCGATTGAAATTAATAAAACAGGAAGTGGATATGAATACAAATATCCACCTCAAGTATCTATTTCTAGTGCAAGTGGAGATGGAGCATCTGCTTCTGCGTTAGTAAACGGTGTTAAGGACTCTATTTTATTGGATGGTGGTAAAGGTTATAGTGATACTAATCCTCCAACTGTTGTTATTCAAGCACCAACTAGTTCTGGTTCTGTTCAGGCAGAATTAAAAGCAGTTGTTACAAATGGACAGGTATCTAGTGTAGATATTACAAATTCTGGAAGTGGATATACATTTATCCCTAGAGTTTCTTTTGTGCAACCTGGTGGTGCAAAACTTGGTACTGTTACTCTTAGTAACACTAGTGTTGCAGGAACTATTGAAGTATTAGACGGTGGACAGGGTTATACTACACCACCAGAAGTTTATATTGATGAACCATTAGGAGATAATCCTGTAAAAGCAAATTTACGTTCAGTTCTAACTGATGGTAAGGTTACTTCAATTGTTATTGATAATGGTGGTCAAGGATATCTAACTACTCCTCGAATTGCAATTATTGATCCAACATCTGCTCAAGTTTTAGAAACTGTAGTTGATTCTGATGGTAGAATTACTTCTATTGAACTTTTAAGTGGTGGTTTGGGATATGATGATGTTCCATCAGTTTATATTGTAGATACTAGAGAAGATGGTGGAACTGGAGCAGTTGCTACAGCTTCTGTATTTAATGGAAAAATTACCGATATTAATATTAGTAATTTTGGTAGTGGATATTCTTCTTCAAATCCTCCTCAAGTCATTATTCAAAATCCTCCAGAAGCAAGATCTTCTGTTCAAATTGGATTAAATGAAGTTACTGGTTTTACAGTCTCTAAACAGGGAACTGGGTATAGTAAAGCAAAATTTGAGGGTTGTGCAAGAGCAGTTAGTGGTATTGTAGAGTATACTGCATCTGGAAATGCAGTATTTTCAAATAATACTACAGCAGCAACTGCTGCTGAAAATACAGAAGTTAAATGTCTTGATGCTCTTTTTGTTAAGAGACTTTTAGACAAGTATACGGAACAATTTCTTCCTGATGTTCCAGAACTTGATTATACTAAAATTGACGTTAGAAATGCTATTAAATCTGTAAAAGATTTTTATTCTACAAAGGGAACTTCTTTCAGTATTGCATATCTCTTCAAACTCCTTTATGGTGAGCAAGTAACTGTATCTTATCCAAAAGATCAGATTATTAAACCTTCTAATGCAACTTGGTCTATTGATACAATTCTTCGTGCTACATTAGTAAGTGGCGATCCTACGAATATTAAAGATGGATTATTAACTCAAGAGTCAAGTATTGCTGATGCTAATGTTGGGGAAGCTAGTGCTTTAATTGAAAATTATATTTCTATTAAAACATCAGATGTTGAACTTTTTGAACTTGTTCTTTCTGAAGAAACTATTGATGGAACATTTGTAGTTCCTTACAAAACAAAACTTGCAGAACCTCTTGGTACAGCTGATAGTATTATCACTGTAGACTCAACTATTGGTTGGCCAGAAAGAAATGGTGAATTTTTAATTGGAGATTCGGAATTAATTCAATATAAAGAAAAGTCTCTTAACCAGTTTATCGAATGTACTCGTTCTGTTAATAACATTGTAGAAGATTGGGATTCTGCAACTGAAGTCACATCCAATCTTCTTGTTTATGTAAATAAGGGAACTGCACAAGAAGTAGTTTTAAGTGTTGTTGGTATTGTTGATGCCCAACAAACTAGTTTAACAGATACTGGTTCATATTATCTAAAGGGTGATAAACTTACTGTATCTAAACTAGGTGGTACTTCCGTTGCTCCAGAATTAACAACTTGGTTGTATAATGTTAAAAAACTTATTGAAGTAGACAACATTACTTACGGTGGTGTTAATAATCAATTTGCTACAGTTACTTGTAAGAATAATCATGGACTTTTAGTTGGAGATCAGGTAACACTTTATGGTGCAAATCCAATTTTGTTTAATGGAACATTTTTAGTAAGATCTAGAGATAGTGCTCTTGTTTTCCAATATCAACTTCCTCAACCAGCAGAAGTTGTTCCTCAAGGAAACATTTTGGTTTCAGTTGACCTTAATAAAGGTAAATCTGATAATACTGCTGTTTTAAATTCTATTGGTCCATATACAACAAATATTCAAAACTCGTTTTTTAATAATGATTATGTTTATGTTGCATCTACTGGTATTCCTAATTATTCAATTGGTCCTTTTCCAGGATCAGCACTTTTACCAGGAAATCAACGTAAACTTAATAGATTTCCGTTAAATCCTCAGACTATTTCTGTTAAAAATGACATTACTCCTGGTGCTATTGGTACTTGGATTAATGGAACATCTGTTTGGTCATATAAGTCAGATGTTACAAAAACTTTTGGACCAGTTACCTCTATTGATATTACAAATGCTGGTTCTGATTATGATGCTTCAAACCCTCCAAATATTGAGATTACAGGTGGTGGTGGAACAGGTGCTACTGGTTCTGTAACTGTTAATGGTTCTATTACAGAAATTGTTGTTACTGATGGTGGTAGTGGTTATACTTCTTCACCTCTTGTTTCCATTGTTGGTGGAGGTGGATCTGGTGCTGCAGCAACTGCTATCGTTACTAAAGGTGTTGTCTCCAGTATTCTTATGAATACAAATGGAACTGGATATACTTCTCAACCATCTATTACAATTGTTGGTGGTGGTGGAAATGGTGCTACTGCTACTGCTTCGGTAAGAGGTCCAGTTAAATCTGTTGCTATAACCAATGGTGGTGAATCATATACATCTAATCCTACAGTTAGTCTTAATTCAGGTTCTGGTGCTGTTGCACAAGCTATTGTAAATAACGGTAGAATTATTTCTATTGCAATTATTTCTGCAGGTAGTGGGTATACAACTGCACCAGAAGTAACTATTCAGGGTGATGGATTTGGTGCAGTTGCTCGTGCTAATATCGATCTTGACGGAGAAAATGCTGGTAGAGTAACAAGTATTGAAATTATTAATAGAGGTATTAATTATATTCAAGGAACAACAGTTATTAATCTGACCTCTGTTGGATCTAATGCAACCTTTACTCCTAATGTATTTAAGTGGACTTATAATCTTCAAGAAACTACAACAGTAGATGCTGCTAAAGGTTCTGTATTTGCTGGATATAATAATCAATATGGTGGTGAATATGCACATATTTCAAATCCACAAAGATTGAGATATATTCTTGGTGATAACCTTTTTGAGCAAGTTGGTACAGGAAATATTTTAGAACAAGAGGATCAACTCGCACACTCTCCTATTATTGGTTGGGCGTTTGATGGAAATCCTATCTATGGTCCATATGGGTATTCAGATCCTACAGATCAGTCATCTACAATTGCAAAATTAGATACGTCTTTTAAACTTAAAACAAATTTAGTTTTTGATGCAAGTACTAATCCAACACCAGTTAGAACTGCTGGTCCTTTACTTTCTGAAGAACCTGCAGGAAAATTCATTGAAGATTATGAATATTCTTTTGGACTTGGGGATTTAGATCAATATAATGGTCGTTTTTGTAAAACTCCAGATTTTCCAAGTGGAAGATATTGTTATTTCATTACTATTGATAATAGTGATGCAGGATTACCACAATTTCCTTATGTTTTAGGTCCAAACTTTAATTCTATTGTAGATTCTTGGAATTTGAATAAGGATGCTATTCAACAAAATATTCCTACTGGGGTTGTGAGATATCGTGATCCATATGAAAACGTTGATATTGATGTTGAGAGAGCTCCCAATCAATCTACAAATGCAATAACAACGGAAGATGGTGATATTTTACTTTTTGATATCGAAGATGAAAATAAAGATGGTGTAATATCTCAAGAAGAAACTGATGATCCTGATCAATTATTTGAAGAATCTCCTCTTCAGTTATTTGATTATTTCCCTAAAGTTAAATTTGACTCAAAGGTTGATATTGAAGTTGAAACTACAACAAAGTTTGAAGATGCTTCAGTAACTGGATTTACTATTGAAGATGCTGGTACGAGTTATCAGGTTGATGATATTCTTGTCTTTGATAATGCTGATACTGATGGTAGTGGTGTATCTGCTAGGATTTCTAAAATTACAGGTGAACCTGTAAGTGCGTATACTTTTGAAACGGTTGAAGATAATTTTTATGGTGTCCTAACAACATCTAATCCTCATAACATAGTTCCTGGAGATTCTGTTTTTATTGATTACACTCCTGTAATGGATGCAACCAATAAAACATTTGTTGTTAGACAATTTAAAGGTATTGAACAAATTACGATTGATCAAGCAGGATCTGGATATGATTCTGAAATTCCTCCCACTATTGTTATTGATGGTGATGGAGAATCTGGTGAATTGAGAGCAAATGTAACTCCTACTGGTGCAATTAACGTTGTTGATATTATAAACTCTGGTTCTGGATATACTAAGAACCCTCGTGTTATTCTTTCTCATCCACAGGTGTATAAGAGAGCTGATTATTATGTTTCTTTAGTTCGTCATGAAAATTATGTTAAGATTAATGATGTAGTTGTAAACGATCTAAAAGAAGTATTCTTCTGTGGAAAAACTCTTGATGCAGGTGGTCTTGAAGTTGCATTTGTTGCTAAGTTCTCTGAACTTGGTGTTAAAGAATGGGAAAAAACTATTGAAAGTACTGCTGGAGTTAATTATACTGAATTTATAAAATTAGATGTTAGTGGTAATAATGTTTGGGTAGTTGGTCAAAATAAACCAAATATAATTTCACTCAGTGCATATAATCCAGATATTATACTTTGTAAGTATGTTCAAGCAGATGATGGATTAAGTGCAACACTTAGTTTTCAGAAGGGGTATGCAGGTATCTCTGGTTCAACTAGATCTGATAATATCACTACGCTTAAGAAATATTCTGATACTCGATATATTATTGGTGGTTATACTAATACCAACTCTTCTAATCCTCAAGATGCATTTATAGCATCTATTGATTCTGCAGGAAGTTTTGCTGCAAAAAGAAAACTAGCATCTGCTTCTGGATCGGAAAAAATTACTGATCTGATTGTTCTTAATGATGCAGTGTATTTCATTATGGAAGTTTCTGCTACTGATGGTGCAGCAGATTCAAAACTTGCTTTTGGTAAGGCACTTGTTGGTACTTCTGAAATCACAATTGAGTGGATTAAAGAAATTGATAATGCTGCGTATTCCTTTAGAGATACTAGTTTAGTTGTTGATGAATTTGATGAGTTTTATATCACATCAACTCTTGCTTTAAAAACTGATAATAATATTAAAGATGGTTTCTGGGTTGGTAAAATTGATACCTCTGGTGATTTAATTTGGAATTATCGTTATTCAGTTGCTTCAGGTAATAGTATTGAACTTGCTTCTAGAAGTACCATTGATATTTTTGGTGATTTAAATATCGCCTTTACTAAAACCAATACTACGACTAATTTAAAGACAGTTGATACGGTAAAAATTAGTTATGATGGTAAACTTAAAAAGCATACTAATACTGCGTTTAATCAAAAGAATATTGAAGGTATTACTGCTAATGCAATCACTGTAGACAATTCTGGAGATCCTTACATATTTGGTCAAACACAATGGAACAGAAATGAATTCCTGTTTGATTTTACTACAGGTGGTAATCAAACTACAGATATTACTGGTCATTATACTCCAACTATTCTCCAAGCAGGTGATTCGGTAAGATTCCTTGCAGATTATGCATTTATTCAAGGATATCAAACTGCATCTCCTAGTACTTGGGAAAATGCTGCTATTAAGATCCCTGCAGCAAGTTTAGGAACAATATTAAATGATAGTTGGACTCTTGAGTTCATGCTTTATAAAAATGGATCTGAATATCAGTCACATAGTCAAACTCAATATACTTTATTGAATATTGGTGATGCAACAGATGCTACTGGTGGTCTTTGGTTGTATTATGATGATTCGAGTGGTAAATTAGAATTAGTAGTTACAAATAGTTCAACAGCAATTAATTCTGCTGGTGGTGCTCTTCAATCTACACTTACAACAATGTATGCCGATAATTCTTGGCAGTTCATTGCAGTTAAAAAAGATGCTAATGTCTTTACTGTATATGTAAATGGTATTTCTGTTTTAACTGGTAGTATTGCAAACACATCACTTGGTGGTAAAGATATTCATATTGGTAATATTCCTGGTAGAGGTGGTACTGGTGCTCAATTCCGTAAGAATGAGCAGTTCCAAGGATATATTGATAATCTTCGTTTAAGGAACCGTGCAGTAACTCCTACAGTTCCTTCTGATGTAACTACTCTTCCACCTATAGCATCTTATGCTTTAGCATATGATTGGACAGATGATGCTTGGTTTACCAATTATCTTGAGAGATATGATTATATTGATTATGTTGGTTTTGGATTAAAATCTGATAAAGATTCTGATTCTGATAGACTTGGGGATAAAGGTTTACAAACTAATACTCAAATTGGATTTGTTAGAACTGCAATTACACCAGTTACAGGGTCTACTTTAACCGTAACTAATACAACATTTGCTCTTGGAAGTAGTGGTCTTCAAGGTCTTGATTATGAAGATGCTACAATTAATATGACAGAGAATACTGAATCTCTTTCATATACCAATGATGAATGGAGTTCTAGAACAGCAACAGTACCTTCTCCTGGATCTAAGAAACTTAAGATTTCTGCAGAGATTAATAATCGTTATTACATGAAAACGACGAATACTCTGAAAATTGATAATATCCAAGAACTTACACTTAACCAAGACTTTAATATTACTATTGGATCGAAACTTGTTTTAAACAATACTTCTGGTTCGTTTGTTAATAGTGGTTATGTTTTAAGAGAAGATACTACTAATAATAAAGTTTATCTAGCTGTAAATAATAATGCTTGGTCAAATGATTTAAATACAGGTCGTTTGTCTACAGCACAATTTGATGAATCTAGTAGTTATGGAATTGTAGGACCAATTCCTTATGATGTTAATGTTATTACAGATTATAATTTTATTGATAAAATTAATACTACACCTGGAACATTTGATTTTGATCTTGCTGATTACAATTTAGATACAACTGCTGCTACTACTGGTAATGGAAACCTTGATGAATATGCTACATTTAAACCATTTTCTACTGAAGATTATAAAGTAAAAATTGTTGAAATATCTGGTACTTCCTCGTTTATTCCTGGATCTGTAGTTGATATTACTGCTAGTGATATTTCTTTCAATACTGCTAAATCAACAGCACAAATTACTAATTTAACTGGTGTAACCAAGATAACACTGATCTCTACACTTGATAAAATTCTTCAAGTAACTGCAGTATCAAATACAGATGAAGTTTATATAATTACTGCAGACAGACATTATCTATCTGTTGGTGATAATATTAATATTGATGGTAATCCTAATCAAGAACTTGGTGGAACGGTATATGATGAATATGATGGATCTTTTGTCGTTAATACTGTTGTAAGTAATAAAGAATTTACATATAAATTAGATACTGTAGCTCAAACAGATCCAGCTACTACTGCTGGAGATGTTAATATTTTTGCTAAGTCTCCAGTTCTGAAGATGTACTATGGGCATCAATATTTGTTTGATGTTTCTCACTCTTCTATGCTAGGAACAAATTTATCTTTCTCTAAAGATAATTTGTATAAATTGGAATATTCATTCAACTCTATTGAAAGAGTTGGAACTCCTGGTGTTACTGGTCAAGGACAACCAAATCCAACTATTAAGTTAAAGGTTGATAAAGGTATTGTTACAAATATTTCCTATTATTTTGATCCATCTAGAACAGGGACTGATTCACCTATCGATAGTAATAGTTATTTGGATATTGTTGATTCTCCATATTTGGGAACATTTAAGATTACATCAACTGCTGGTGGTACTATTACTCAAGGACCAAACATCTTTAAATTCCTCTTAGCTAATGAACCTGAGGGTAATGCAAATGTTCAAACCACTACCTATACAACAAGTTCCAAGAAAGCTGTTGGTTCAATTGGTGATATTAGATTAATTAATTCAGGTGGATTCTATTCCAAATTACCTATTGTAACAGGAATTCAATCTTCCAGAAAAATTGAAAGAATTGAAATTGAAGAACCAGGAACTGAGTATGCTCCAGGTGTATATAATTCTGTTCCTATTTCTGGAGATGGTGAAGGTGGATTTGTTCAAATTACTGTTGCTGATGGGCAAGATGAAGAAGGTACGACTATTCCTGGTCAAATTCAAGAAGTAGTAATTACATCTCCAGGTAAAGGATATACTACTGCATCTATTGATATTGAATCTATTGAAGGTATTCTTGGATCTGGTTTAACTGGATCTGGAGCAGTTATTAATGTAATCATTCCTGCATTTGGTACTGGTGCGGTAATTTTCGCAAAAGGAACAAATGTTGGTAAGATTAAGAAACTTAAGAACAATAACTTTGGTTATGATTACACCCATGATTACACACTTCGTCCTGAAATTACATTCCCAATTAATGCCCAGTTAACTTCTACTAGTATTCTGGATAGTATCACTGTTACGGATCCAGGTTCTGGATATTCTCAAGCACCTGCAGTTCTTTTAACTGGTGGTGGTGGATCTGGTGCTATTGCGGAAGCAACTATTAGAAATGGAAGAATTGAAAGTATTATCATTAAAGATCCTGGTGCTGGATATTCTTCTTCACCTACAGTCGAACTTAGATCTTCATTTAACTATGTTGTTAACCTTGACTTGGGTCTTCTACAATTTGCGTTCCCTCATGGAATTGTAAATGGTTCTGAGGTCAAGTTAAATGTAGTTGATACTGGAGAGGGTATAGAATTCCCATTATCTTCAGGTGCTACTGGTAGATTGAATGGAAATACAACGTATTATGCTATTACTGGTACTGCTAACTCTCTAGAACCTGATCAAATGAAGTTGGCGATTACTGCAGCAAATGCTGAGTTGGGTGATGGTCTTGCCTTTGTAAACGCTGGTACTGGTAGACAGCAAGTATTAACTAAAGCTTTTGGTGCTACAGCAGAAGCAAATGTTATTACATCAACTTTCTTAGAGGGTGAACTTGTATATCAAGGTAGTTCTTTAGATACAGCAACTGCTACTGGATATGTGTCTACTAATGAAGGATGGCAGATTGGTCCTAGAATTCTTAAAATTGTAAATTATGATAATACGTTTACTAAAGGTGAAAGTGTAACTGGTGTTATATCTAAGTCTTCTGGTGTTATTAGTGACCTTAACATCGCTAAAGGTGTTCTTGAAATTGGTCCTATAACCAAAACTACAGG
>CEVZ01077061.1_pt1 | contig 19180 bp, 16 predicted proteins | sample 361371 | NCBI WGS metagenome assembly CEVZ01 (sample SAMEA2620217, study PRJEB7988) | marine metagenome | isolation source: saline water (ENVO:00002010), including
TGCACTCGTCACTTCGGTCCAATCATCATACGTAAAAGTTACACTAACTCTAGATATACTATTCTCTGAACTGTTAGACAATTCAACTGCTGATACGGTGATTGGAAATGCTTTAAGAAGTTTAACTGAGTAGGTTGGCACATTCATATCATTCAACTGTTGTATTTCTATTTCAGAAACATAGTCATCTTTATAGTTAATAGTCTTGTTATCGTAATTGATAATCTTATTTATCCACTTATCTAAAACATTCTTGATGTAATAATCTCCAGTAAGTAGAAAGGTCATATTTATGTCTTCATTAATATAACCATAAGCCATTTTTCTAGCTTTTAAATTTGTGAAATATTCTGTAGTAGAAATAGATCTACCGGGTAAAGAAACAGTTTCACAAAGTAAAGAAATATCTCTTGGGTCATTTATCATTTGAAGTGGATTAAAATTACCAGAAACAACATTAGTTATTATACTTCCTGCATCAATACTTAAAAGTGGCAGATTCATATAAACTGCAAAACGGTTTTGTTTAGCTGCTCCAGTCCTTCTACTAATAGTTGACTTAAGAGAATCTATATTTGCTGGATACGTCATGACGCTAGTGATCTCCTAGATTGTGTATATACCTTACCAGCTGTTGCTTTCTTAAATCTCTGTGTTGGCATGAATAAAGCAATTTCCCATTCAGGTGCTTCAACTTTAGCCATACGAGATGCAACGTGTTTAGTCAGGTAATGTTTAAAACATGGCTCAAAATAACGTAGTTTTCTTACACTCTGTAAGATTCTATATCTTACTCTAAACCGAGTTGTTTCATCCCACCTTTTATTAGTCATAGTCTCCATAAGAGCATCAAAGAATTTAGCTCTAAGAGGAGGAGGCAAGTAATGAAGATTTAAACCGTAAAAACCGCCAGGAGCTTTCTCTACCAAAATAATGAGGGGAAAGGTGTCATAATACGGTAGAGTTTCCTTATGTTTTGGATCGTAGAAAAACATATACATTTCGCCCATTCTAGGACGGGTTGCTCTTACCAAAGCTTCATCTCTAAGAAGCTGTTGACGATTTATACTTCCTAGAGTTTTTACTTGTTTGCGAAACCAATTACGAGCTTCTTTAGTACGAGGCGGAATACCTGCACGAAAAGCTTGAAATTGTAGTTTTTGAAATAATGAATCTGCCATAGTTCTATTTATACACTAACCCTTAAGTATTTTCACTCCTAAAGAATCTAAAGTATCTTCAGTCCATATCTGAAACTTATATCCTCTATTTATAGCCCACTTTTGAGCAGCTTCCCACTTACTAATATTCTTAGCATATACCTTCACTTCGTTTAAATATTTTTTAGTTTGTCTCTTAGGTTTCTTAGGAGGTACTGTTTGAAATTTAGGTTTAATCTCAACTAACAGCTTTAATCCATTCCTGTGTTTTAGATAAATATCTACAAAGTAACGGTGTCTACGATTATCTGTACGACACACATAGGGAATTACAAATGATTCAGAGTTCCACTCTAAAATATCATCATTCGCATCTAGATAGCGAAATACAGCTCTTTCCCAACTGGATCGATAGATCACTTTTGTCGGGTCTCCTCTATACTTTCTACTATTTTTTACTCTATAACGACCCTTATAAACCATATAAATACTTATACAATATTAAAAAGGTAGGATGATATGAATTTAGGAAATCTTCTTTTAGGCTTTGCAGCTGCATCGTCCGCGGGTAATTGGAATTTTAATTTAGGAAGTGTCAATGCTGGATTTCCTTCGTTTTCATACGGAAAGGGTAAAGGGAACCACTACTTTCCCACAAACACTGAAGGTATTCCTGCATGGGTTAGTATAACTTTTATTGAAAGAGTAGCAGGTTCAATGGACACTGTATTGTCAGGTGCTACTCCAAAAGGTGATCCTATTGGTTCTGTTTATTTATACATGCCACAATCTATAAGTATGGCAGACGGATTAACATACGATAATGCTGAATTAACAGGCCTTACATCTGCAGTTATGGCAAGTGCCAATGAAGGAAAAGACGAAGGTGCTGGTGCCGCTTTGAGTTCTTTATCAGAATCTGCAAAAAATCTATTTACACAATACGCACAAACAAAAACAAGTGCTGGATCTTTACTAGCAGCTCAACGAGGCCAAGCCATAAACCCAAGAGCAGCAATGCTTTTCAAATCTCCTACGTTTAGGCAACTGGCTCTTAACTGGAAAATGATTCCTTCTAATAAGAATGATGCCAGAGCTGCAAAATATATTATTAACGCATGTAGAGAACATGCTTATCCAGAACTTATCAATAACGGTGCGTCATTTCAATACCCAGATTTGTTTAGAATCGAATTTATAGGAATGGGCCACGCTAAACCTCAAGTAATTCCATTTGCAGATGCATATTGCACCGGCGTTACAGCAAATTATAATCCTACATCACCGGGTTTTATGAAAGATGGTTATCCTAACGAAATAGATTTTACTTTAAATTTCCAAGAAACAAGAGTTCTTGACAGGAAAGCCATATCACAGCTAAATCGTGGTATTAGAGACGGGAGTGAATAATGAAATATTTCAGATACTTTCCAACAATTAATTACGATCTAGACGACAATAAGCAAACCCGAGAAATAGTAGATGTATTTAGGTTTGCTAAAATTATCAATAATAGGGCATTAGATGATATATCGCTATATGCTTTTTATGATGTTAACGACGGTGAAAGACCAGATCATGTAGCTAAAAGGATATATGGTTCTGCAGATTATTACTGGACCTTTTTTCTAGTTAACCAAGAAATGAAAAATCTATTTACAGATTGGCCTATGTCATATTCACAGCTAGAAGATCACGTCAATTTAAATTATCCGGGAACTGCTTTAACAGTTGCAACATCAGATTTTTTTGATAAACTTTCTATAGGAGAAACTGTTAAGGGTATTTTATCTACTGCTGAAGCAACTGTAGTTGCAAAGGATCCTAATTATGGGTGGATAAAAGTAAACAATAAAACCGGAACATTTCAAGCAGAAACAATTCAAGGTCAAACTAATAGTGAAGTTGTTACTATAACTGGGGAAACCGCCTTTAAAAATGCAACTCATCATTATAGTACTTCTGACGGTATTGTCCCTAGGGGAACAGCAGGTGCTGTAGCTGTAACAAATGAACAATATGAAATTGATGAAAACGATAAACGTAGAAGAATAAAGGTATTAAAACCTGAAAGAGTAGAAGAAGTTGTACAGCAATTCAGGGACGCAATAAATGGCTAACTTTGGAACGGTTCAACCCACTGACGCGCTGGTTAGTGATATATTAATAGAATCTGCAACTAAGAAAAAACTAATAGATATTACTGATCTCGTTAATGCTATTGATATTAACGAATCTCTTACAACTCCCATGCTAACTGGAGTTATGTTAATTGTTGACGGTGCAGGACTATTAACACAGCTTCCCTTGGTTGGCCAAGAAAAAATAACCTTTAAAGTTACTAGAGGAGCAAGCCCAGGTCGTCAAGGTTGGACCGAAGAATTTACTTTTTATGTAAGGTCTATTGAAAACTTAGTAAGAGTAAATGATTTCACTTTTGAATATCAAATAAGAATAGTACAAGAATCTTTTTTCTGGAATGCTTTAGAAAATATTTCACAGTCTTATGAAGGGACTATTGATACTATAGTCCAAGACATAGTTACTACTAACCTAAGATCAGAAGTTGATGTTGAACCTACTTCTGGAACATTTAAGTGTGTAATACCAAGTTGGAATCCATATAGAGCTTTATCATGGCTGACAAATAGAGCTAGAACAGAATCAAATGCACCATTTTATTTGTACGATACTTTATTTGACGGATTACAGTTTAGGTCTATACAAACACTTTTTAATAGAAGGCCATTTGAAAACAGAAAACTTTATCCTCATAAAGAAATGGTTCCTCGGTCAATTGCTGAATCTAAGGCAGGTTCAGAAATTGATCTTGAAGACAAAATTCAAATGTGTATATCATTTGAATCAGTAAAAGTTACTCCAACTGCAGAATTGATACTTGATGGAGCATTTGGTTCCACCTTTACTCTTCTAGATACAATGACTAAAATAGTAGATCGCAAAGAATGGGACTATTCAGCTGAATTTGGCAGTTCAACTCCATTCGGTACATCAACTGGAACTATACAACGAATAGAAATGTATAAAGCTGCATCTGATAAAACAAGATGGGAAGAATTGCCTATAAGTGGATATAAAGCAGCCGAAAGAATATACGCATTTTCTGGACAATCATTTGGAACTGGATCTATTATGTCATATAATGAAGACGCTTTAAACTGCGAACCTTGGAGAATAGCAAGAGATAGACAACTGCAAAACTTCGTATATAAGGCTGTTATTCCGGGAGATAAATACATTCAAGCTGGTATGATGGTAGAACTAATGCTTAATAAAAACGTTATGCATGGAAAAAATGCAGAGTCTGAAGTATTAGACAAAAGACGTTCTGGAATGCACATTATTACAGCAGTTAAACATAGGTTTCATTTACCTAAACAACAATATGTTCAAACAATTGAAATGGCAAGAGATAGTATGAAAGCGGATCACGAACATGCAAATTAGTAAAGACTTTAATTGGTTTATAGGAATAGTTGAAGACCGAAATGACCCTAAATCTATGGGTAGGTTAAAAGTCAGAGTATTCGGCGATCATACAGATGACAAAACTAAAATACCTACTGCAGATTTACCATGGGCCCAGGTAATGATGCCTGTAACATCTGCCTCTTTAGGAGGAGTAGGAAATAGTCCTACAGGAATAGTTCAAGGTTCTTGGGTAGTAGGATTCTGGATGGACGGCTTGTCTAAACAAGTGCCTTTTATATTAGGAACAATTCACGGAGAGGCTGGCCCAAGCGGAAAATCTCAAAAAGGGTTTTCAGATCCTGAAAGTAAGCATCCTTTAAGAAATACTGGTGTTGATACACCAAACGCGTCAAATGCTAATTTTAAAAGGACCGAAGCTTTTATTCAAAGAAGTGATTTAAGAGTTTCTGAAATAGATACAGCAGTTCCAGATAAAGTAACTACGGTAGTTGAAGATGAAGATGATTCATATTACGAAAGAGCTAAATGGGAAATGCCTCATATAATGAACAATAATGAAACTACGTATCCTTATAATAAAGTTAATCAAACAGAAGGCGGCCATCAGTTTGAAGTAGACGATACGCCTGGAAATGAAAGAATATGTGAATTTCATAAGAGTGGTACAAGTAGAGAAATACTTCCAGACGGCACAATTGCTACTACTATTAAAGGAAAAAATTATACTGCAGTGTTAAGTGACGATAATGTTTATATTAGAGGCAACGTTAATATGACGGTAGATGGAAACTATAGGCATTTGGTAAAAGGAAATTATCACCTTGAAGTAGTAGGAAACAAAACAGAACTTATAAGAGGAACTAGACAAGCTTCAATTGCAAAGTCAGAACATATAGAAGTTGGTCAGGATTTTGCTTCTAATATCACTGAAAAATATCTTCAAAGAATTGGAGGCGATGAAACAAGAATAGTTGACGGTGCACGAGATACTACAATAGGAAAATCAGAAGATATAGTCATTAATGAAGAATTGAGTCTAGTATGTCTTAATAAAGTTAATATGTTTGGTTCTACTCAAGGATTTGAAATTGCAACAACTGGTCATTTAAAAGCAGCTGCATCAAGTGATGTAACGTTTGAATCTAAAGCAAATTTAAATACGACAATTGAAGGAAATACCTTAAATAACGTAGGTGGAAATTGGACAGACAATGTCGACGGTAATATCGATATGAATGCAACAAGGATTGATCTAAACTAATGGGACAACTTGTAAGTAGAGGTGGAGATAGTTTATCTACTGGACATACTTGTGCAGCCACTACAACTTTGGCTACTCCTGGCCAAGGAGATGTATATGCAAATGGTGTTTTAATTGCTCGAATAACTGATTCTACAGTTGCACACCCATTTCCGCCTGATCCTCCATGCGCACCTCACGTTGCTACAGTAGGAGCAGGTTCTCCAACTGTATTTGTTCATGGTTTAAAAGCAACATTTATAACTGCTGCAGCTGATGCGGGTGCAATGACAGGTGGCGCTACAAACGTATATGTTGCAACTTCTGCAACTGCAATAGCAGCGGAATTAGGAGTAGAAATTTGGCAACCTAATGTTGGGACACCTGCTGAAGTTGAAGCTTTTTCACAAAGCGTATATGATGGAATGCAAACTAACAAAGCAGATTTAGGTGAAGAAGGCGGTAAAGAAAACGAAATTGGAGAATACGGCGATGGTGGTATAAGTTCTGCTAGATTTAATAATACAAGTCCTACAAATAATATTCAGGGAGTACAAAATACTGAATCAGCTGATGGACTAGGAAGTGATAGTTCATTTGAGCCTGGTTCTGGAACAGGATTAGTTTTTTTAGCTCACACAGATCCTAGAGTATCACCTACAGTTATTGCGTATGCTGAAGCGTTATCTGCAGCAGTGGGATATCCTCTTACAATCACAAGTGCTTATAGATCACCTGCTTATAATAAAAAAATTGGAGGCGCAAAAGGAAGTGTTCACCAGCAAGGATTAGCTCTAGATATAGTTCAAACCGGTTTGACTACTACTCAAAGACAAAATTTTATTACAGCAGCATATAATGCTGGATTTAGAGGAATTGGTGTATATAACACTTTTACTCATATAGACATAAGTACAAAGAGAGCATGGGGTGCAAGGAATGGTAGTAGAACCAGTTTACCAGATTATCCATGGGCTCAGGCTGTGTTAGGACCCTTAGGATATGCAATACAATGAGCGAAGGTTATACGGAATATGGTTATAGGGGTCTTGAAGAAGTTAAAAGATGGTCAGACCTAGCTTCTACATATAAAAGTCGTATAAACGAATTAGAAAAAGAAAATAAAGAGTTAAAAGAAGAAATTGAAGAATTAAAATCAATGCAGAAAGCAATGGTAAGATAGATGTCTCTTAATTGTGGAAATAATGTATCTCTTGATGCCTTAAATGGTATGAGAGATGAAATTAAAACAGCACTGTCTCAGGGAAAAGCTGGACTTGCTACTATGCAAGCCAAAGCAGCTGAAGCTGTAGCTAAATTAAATGAAATAAAAGTTCCACTTCCAAGTGTAGCTTTACCAAGTTTACAAGAAGACTTAAATACACTTATAACCAATGCAACTGCTGATTTAAATATAGCATCTATCAGCTTGCCTACTCATATTGAAACTTTCAAAACTACTTGGGGTTCAGTTTTAAGTGATACAGAACTTCAAGGATATATTGATCAGGCAACTTCACTTGTAAATGGTGCTATTAGTAGTGGCGGTTTAAGTGGATTTGACCCTTGTAAATTATTTCCTAATAAAGAAATAAAAGACGGAAAAGTAGATACAAAAGCTAAAAAAGCCGAAACGCCTAATACTAATGCGACAGAACCAGAAGAATCTGCAGCAACTTTAGATACGGTTGCGGAAGTATTAGCAAAACAAGCTTCAGAACTACCTTCTGTAGTATCTCCTTCAGGCCTTACGTATATGACTGTTTATACAGAATACATGGCTATAGCAGTTCCAAACGATATAGACATACAATCATATTTTACAGCTGAACACAAATCAGCTAGAGATGCACTTGATGCTCATGAAAAATCTAACGCCAGTACTCTTGACGGGTTAATAAACTCATCAAGAAATGCTGGAATGAAGATGCGTCAATTGTACGAAAGTAATCAAACATCTGAAACAGAAGCTAAATTTTTAGAAAAACTATGGGAACTTCAAGACGCATCAGCATTTGTTGATACTAGAAAAGCAATATTTCATGAAATGGATAAATCTCACAGGAAGTATCTTATAGGCGAAATAGACAAAGAAGATTTTGATAATAGAGAAGCAGGTTATCTTGGTGGAAACATAGATGGCCATGAAATACCTACTCAAGACTATTCTAAATATGTAACAATAAAGGCCAAATGGGAAGCTGGAAAAACAGCTTTAATAAATTGGCATAAATATTCTACTGAAAACGGACCAAGATAAAGTATAAATAGAAGTATGGCAAGAACACAAACAAAAAGTGATGACGCATTTGGCTCTAAAATTAGAGCTAGAACTAACTTATACGTTGATTTTGATTTAGCGTTTATAGCTAACCCCAATACAGGAGATGTTAGTAAAAAAACAGATATAGAAGCAATTAAACAAAGCGTAAAAAATCTTATTCTTACTATGAAAGGAGAAAGACCTTTTCAACCTTATTTAGGATCTAACGTAAGACATCTTTTATTTGAAAACGGTGATCCTTTTACTGCTATTAATTTAAAGAAAGAAATTGAATTTACCATTGACAACCACGAACCAAGAGTAGATCTTATAGACGTGATTGTAACAGAAGCTCTTGATGCTAATAGGTTTAAAATTCAAATAAGATTTGCACTCGTTTCAACTGGTCAGCAAGAAGATGTTGACTTTTACCTAGAGAGAATTAAGTAATGGCAACAACAGTTTCAAAAAATAGACTTAATGTCACTGAACTAGATTTTGATCAGATCAGGGCAAATTTAAAAACGTATCTTCAAGGTCAATCAGAACTAACTGATTATGATTTTGATGGAAGTGCACTATCTACGCTCATAGATGTTATGGCATATAACACATTCTATAATGCTTTCAACGCTAATGTTCAAGCAAACGAGCTTTATCTTGACACTGCACAGGTAAGGAACAATGTAGTAAGCCATGCTAAATCTCTAGGGTATGTTCCAAGATCAAGAAGTGCAGCATTTGCAACAATAGATTGTACAGTCAATAGTCCATCGGGAAGTCCTACTTCATTAACAATGTCTAGGGGAACTAAATTTAGTACAAGCGTAAGTGGAACCAAATATAATTTCGTAAATTTAGAAGCTGCTACTATTACACCAGATAGTGGCGTATATAAGTTTTCAAGTTTAAAACTTCATCAAGGTTCTCTTAAGACTATGAGTTATGTAGTTGATGACAGTGACACTAGACAAAAATATGAAATTCCAGATACGAATATAGACACTTCTTCAATTGTAGTTAAAGTTGCTCCTAATGCTTCAAGTTCAAATAATACTATACACGCACTTGTTACAAATATAGTTAACGTTACCGGAACTTCTGAAGTTTACTTCTTACAGGAAGGCCTTGATGGAAAATATGAAATTTATTTTGGAGATAACGCATTCGGTAAAAAATTAACAGCTGGTAATGTTGTCTCAATAGAATACCTTACAACAGATGGAACGGTTGCAAATAATGCTACTACATTTTCTCTTGAAGGAAATATTGAAGGAAATAGCAACGTTACAATTACTCTTGTATCTAAAGCTGGAGGTGGTGCAATCAGGGAAGATATAGAATCAATTAGGTTTAATGCACCATTGGCATACTTATCACAGAACAGGGTTGTTACTGCAGATGACTATTCTACTATTATTAAGAATCAGTACTCAAATGCTGAAACTGTAGCCGTTTGGGGTGGAGAGGAAAATGATCCTCCTGAATACGGTAAAGTGTATATTTCAGTTAAACCCAAAAACGCCACTTCATTATCTGAGTCAGAAAAATCTTTTATTAAAGACTCAATATTAAAGCCTAAAAATATTGTTTCTATTACTCCTGAACTCGTAGATCCTACATTCTTGTATATTAAATTATCAGTATTTAATAAGTATGATCCAAACTTAACATCAAAAACTTCAGGAGAATTAACAACTGCAATACGTACCGTTATTACTAACTATAACGACACTAATTTGAAAAAATTTGATGGTATCTTCAGGCATTCTCAGTTATTAGGTGAAATAGATAACACCGATCCAGCTATATTGAACTCAACTGTAAACGTTTCATTACAAAAACGATTAGTTCCTACATTAGGAACAGCAACTAAATATACCGTAGATTTTGATAATGGTTTTCATTCAAACATAGGTGCTTCTGATTCTATTATTAGTTCAGAAGGATTTACATACCAGGGTCTAGAACACTTCTTACAAGATGCGCCTATAACTAAATTTGCGGTAGACCAAGGAGCATCAACTGGTCCTTATGCTGTATATGGTACTGAAAACGGAGCTTATGCTGGAAGTAAAGGATATTTTTATCCTCTTTATACTACTGCAGCTGCAGCCAATTCTAGAGATATTATAAACGGTGGGCCAGGAGGAAGTCATACACATACTTTCTTAGAATTTAATGGTATTACATTCTATATGCCTTCAACCTTTAGCAATCATGGATTAACTTCTTATGATAGTTCTGTAAACACGTTATTCGACACTAACACTTCTACAACCACACGAAATGTTCAAATATACAGGATTACTACAACTAACCAAAAAATTGTTACAGAAGATAATGCCGGCTCAGTTGATATTGTAAATGGAATTGTCACTATAAACGCATTTAATCCCACAGCCATTACATCTGGAGAGACATATATAACTATAACAGCAAAACCAAATGCAAACGATATTTCACCCCAGAGAAACCAACTTCTGGAAATTGATATGAATAATGTTAAAGTAACACCTCAAATAGACACAGTGGCCACTGGCGGAACATCTGCCGGAATTGGTTACACTACAACCCCAACGAGTAGTTAATAATGCGATATGATATAGGAACAATAATACCTGAGCATATCAGGGTATCAGATCCAAAACTTGTAGCTTTTGCCGAGGCGTATTTTAAGTTCCTAGACCAAGATGGTGGAGCAGGACAAATATTAAACACCCTCCCATCATATAGAAATATAGACACAGCATCTACTAAATTCCTTGAATATATTCAAAGAGAATTAGCTGTAACAATTCCTGACACCATCTTAGCTGATAAGGTTAAATTATATAAAAATATCACGGACATTTACTTATCAAAAGGAAGTGAACCTTCATATATAGCTCTATTTAATTTAATCTTTAATGATACAGTTGAACTATACTTCCCAAGAGTTGATATATTAAAACCGTCTGATGGTAAATGGAGTACTACTTTTAATAAATGGACTGGTGATGATGGTAAAATATCACACCTCAAGAAAATGCAAGATTCAAGGTATTATCAGTCATTTTCATATGTTATTAAAACAGGTCAAACTATTGAAAACTGGAATGATGCTGTAAAGAAACTACTTCATCCGGCTGGATTTGCATTCTTTGGGCAAGTTGTTATCTTTACTCAGTCATCAGCTGCAATGGCTAATCCTCCTCCAGGAAGACAAATGGACGTAGGCGCATTTTCAATTGTTATAGATGTTGAACAAGCAACTGTAGAAGCACCTGCAGTATCATGTGTAGTTGAAATAGATAGAGTAAATGCTGCTCCTCAACCTCCATTGAGTCCTAGCTTTTTACATGTAGACTTATACAAATTCTTGCCCAACACTGAGGTATACAGTACACCTATAACAGTATCTCAAGCCCGGGCATTAGCAGAAACTGGAGTAAATCAGGCATATACTGTAACTCCTCCGAATCATCCGCCGGGAACAATAGCGGATTTTAAAGACTTCACGGTACAACAAGCTGTTAACCAACTAGCAATCAATTTATCTTATGATTCCGTGATAACTATCTCGTAAACTTATATAAATAACTAAAAGGAAAAGGTAAAAAAATGGTAGCCATCGTCACTAAAGAAATAAGGGTGCAAAATGCGGCTAACTTCATTACAGACGTTGGCAGCAATAGTATGTATCTTTTTATAGGTCGTTCACAACAATGGCCAAGTTCAGACACATCTGTTGATACACCAGTAGATAAAGTCTTGGATAAACAAACAGCTCATCAGAGAATGATAGCTGCTAAGAAATTAGCCTCAAGTGATTTATCACATGCGGTTCCAAGATACAACTGGGTTTCAGGAAATACATATATCGAATATGATGACAATACAGCTCTCGCTGGAACACAATACTACGTGTTGACAGATGAACTTAAATGTTATAAATGTATCATAGCTGGTCCAGGTGCGTCTGTTAATAAACCAACTGGAACTACTACAAATAATATAGAAGCTGACGGCGGTGATGGATATCGCTGGAAGTATCTATTTACTTTGGGTGGTGTTCAAGCAACAAAATTCTTAACTTCTGCATATATGCCAGTTAAAACACTTGCAGCTGATGATGGTTCTCTTCAATGGCAAGTACAACAAAGTGCTGATAATGGAGCAATTCACCAGATTAAAGTTACTGCAGGAGGAAGTGGATATACTTCAGCTCCTACAGTAACAATTACGGGTGACGGTACATCTGCAACGGCAACAGCGACAGTTGCTGGCGGAGCAGTTACTGCAGTAACTATTACAGACAATGGCGGTAACTACGAAAATGCAACTGTATCATTTTCAGGCGGTGGTGGAAGTAATGCTGCAGCAAGAGCAGTTTTATCACCCAAAGGTGGTCATGGATCTGACCCTATAAATGAATTATCAGGATTCTTTGTAATGACTAACTGTAACCTAGACGGTGCAGAAGGTTCAGGAGACTTCCCAATTGATAATGATTATAGACAAATAGGACTATTAAGAAACCCTTATAACCACGGTACAACTACAACTTCTACTGCTACAACATTAAACGCAAATAAATCTTTGGCACTATCATCTGTAAGTGGTACTTTCACAGCAGACGCTTTAATTACAGGTGGAACTTCTGGCGCAAAAGGATTTGTAGATTCAGTTGATGGTACTACCATCAGATATCACCAAGATTCATCTACCGGATTTACACCTTTTCAGGGTTCTGAGCAGGTAACACAGACAGGAGGAGTAAGTGCTACTATTTCTTCTTTAGGTGATCCAGAAATTGATAAACATTCTGGTCAGGTATTATATCTAGAAAATAGATCTGCAATTTCAAGGGCAACGGCACAGATAGAAGACATAAAACTAGTAATTGAATTTTAGGACATAAAACATGGCAGATTTTAATATTTCACCCTACTATGACGACTTTCTGAGTGCGGGTGCAGACGGTAAACAACCAAAAGACAAATACTACAGAATTCTATTTAGACCTTCTGTAGCTATTCAAGCTAGAGAAATGACACAGCTGCAAACAACCTTGCAGAATCAAATTACTAGCTTCGGTGATCATATGTTTGAAGAAGGAGCAATGATTCTGCCAGGTGGAACTGCTCTTGATTTAGAATATGGATTTATTAAACTTGCTGCCGTTTATAACTCAGCCGATGTCGAATCATATAGAACAGACTTTCAAGGAATAGTAATCACAGGCCAAACTAACGGAGTTACTGCAAAGGTTGTAGGAACTGCGGCCGCATCTGGTTCTGATGCTTTAACATTATGGGTTAAATACACAAATTCTGGTACAGCAAATACTACTAAAGAATTCGTACCAGGTGAAGTTATCAGTGGAACAGGTGTAAGCGGAACAACTCGAGGTGCGGAGATTAATGCTGCATCAACAGACGTAGGATTTGGTTCATCAGTATCAATTCAGCCAGGTGTTTATTATGTAAATGGAATATTCTGTGGCGTTACATCACAGACTCTTGTCCTTGACAAATATACAAATACACCCTCATATAGAATAGGTTTAAACGTTACAGAAACATTTGCATCTAGTACAGATGATGCAACACTGAACGATAACGCAACGGGATCCCCTAACTATGCAGCTCCCGGTGCACACAGATATAAAATAGACCTATCACTTGCAAAATATACTACAGCCCAAACAACAGATACAACGTTTATCGAACTTATGAGAGTTGAAGCCGGTGTTGTTAAGAAACAAGTTAGAGCAACAGAATACGCCGTACTTGAAGACACATTTGCAAGAAGAACTTTTGACGAGTCTGGTGACTATAGTGTAAGGCCATTTAATATTGATGTAAGAGAACACTTATCGAATGGAAATAACCGAGGAATTTATTCATCTGGTTCTGGAGGACTTGAGAGTAAATTAGCGATAGGTATGGAACCCGGAAAAGCCTACGTAAGAGGTTACGAAATAGCAACTACTCAGACAAAATTTGTCACAGTAGATAAAGCACGAGATACAGAGCAAGTAGTTAACGCTATCACACCATTTACTCTTGGTAACTACACAAGAATTCAGCCAACATCTGGTGTTCAAATGAACTTACCGAATGTGAATGAATTTGAAAAAATTAACATTATTGATGGATCTTCTGCAACAGTAGGAACTGCTAGAGTAAGAGCTATAGAATATCACTCAGGTACAGTGGGTGGAGGAACAGAACAATATAACTTATTCATCTTTGATGTACAAATGAATTCAGGAAAAACTTTTATAGATGATGCTGAAACATTTCTAAAAACAGGTGGTTCAGCGGGCAGTGATTTTAGTGGAGACTTTGTACAGTCTAGTGGTAAAGCTCAGATGTTTAGCACCGGTAATAATAACTTATTACGTCCACTTCCAAACGCAGCTGTAAAGACAATACGAACTGCTGCAGGTGCAGTTGATACTACACTTACAATAAGAAGAGTTATACCATTAACAACTTCAAGCGGTGTTGCAACAGACACACTTGGTGCAGGATCAAATGAATCATTTCAAATACCATTATCTGCAAACGATTATTACTTATGTAATTCTGCAAACGGTGATATATATGATGCAGTGAGCGCAATTACTGTGAGTGGAACGGGTAATATCAACATTTCGGTAGACCTTAACAGCCAAGGTGTTACAGGAACAGCTTCATTGACATTGATTGCAACTGTTATCAAAGCTATTGCACAGGAATCACAAAAGACTCTTAATTCTAATCAAACATTACAGATTACTACACAAGGCGATGCGACAGCATCTACAATATCACTAGGAAAAGCTGACATTTTTCAATTAAATTCAGTTCATATGGCAGCTGATTTTAGCACAAATGCTACAACATCTGATACTGATATTACAAGTAGGTTTACACTTGATAATGGACAAAGGGATAACTTCTATGACTTGGGTAAAATTACACGTAATCCTGGTGCTCTTGCGCCAACGGGTAGGCTATTAATTACATTTAGTTACCTTTCAGCAGGTGCCGGTGATTATTTCTCTGTAGACTCATATGATGGTGCAATAGATTATTCTGCAATTCCATCATTTACACCTACAACAGGTGCTTCAGTTCAACTAAGAGACGTTTTAGATTTTAGACCTAGAATTAATGATGCTGGTTCAGGATATACTGGAACAGGATCTCAGCCATTAGAAATACCTAAAGTAAATTCAAACGTTATTGCAGACTATCAATTCTATCTTGCAAGAACAGACAAAATATTCTTGGATCAAGAAGGACAATTCAAGGCGATTAAGGGTGTAAGTAGTCAAACACCACCTACACCAGCTGATCCACCTGATGGTATGGCACTTTATGTTTTAAAACTTGGTGCATACACATTTAATACTGACGATGTAACAGTAGAATATATTGATAATAAACGCTTTACAATGAGGGATATAGGAAAGCTTGAAGATCGTATTGACAACCTTGAATACTTTACCTCATTATCGCTACTCGAAAGGGAAGCAGGTCAACAACAGATACTTGACTCAAACAATGTAGATAGATTTAAAAATGGATTTGTAGTTGATCCGTTTTATGGCCATAACATTGGAGACCCAGCAAGTCCTGATTATCATATTTCTATAGACTCTGATAAAGGTGAGGCTAGACCTCAATTCTATCAGGGTAATACAAGGATGGATTTAAATACAACTGATTCAGCTAATTATCAAGTAACTGGAGATTTTCTATCACTTCCATATACCAATACAACTATAATAGATCAACCTTTTGCATCAGGTTCTGAAAATGTCAATCCTTACGACGTTTTTGCATGGATTGGTGAAATTACTATTACGCCAGAAAGTGATGAATGGAGAGATACAGACACAAGGCCAGAACTTATTGTTGATAACCAAGCGCTATTTGCAGTTGTTAATGCATTGCCTCAAGAAGACGGTGTATTAGGAACCGTATGGAATGAATGGCAAACCCAATGGACAGGTAGACAATTAACTACACAGAACGTGATGGACCAAAGTGGTGGTGGAGCGTGGTTTTGGGAACAAAGAACTATTGAAACACTGACTACTCAACAGAATAGAACTGGTACAAGATCAAGAGTTGCACCCGGTACTATGACAGAATCACTAGGTGAAAGAGTCGTTGATGTAAACTTTGCACCATTTATCAGATCTCGAAGAATAAGATTCCACGCAAGTCGATTTAAACCAAACACTCGTTTATATCCTTTCTTTGATGATATTGATGTTGCATCCTTCTGTAGAGAAATTACACAGGGTCAATATGTAACATTCGCTTCGGCTTCATGGGATGCTGAACCAAATCCATCAGCCACTGCTCACCCAGACGGCGCAGGTAATCTTATCACAGACGATACAGGTACATTGTATGGAGAATTCTATATTCCAAATACTGCAACCACGAGATTTAGAACTGGCCAAAGAAACTTTAAACTTGTAGACGATGCAAATGATACTGATGCAAATATCACAACTTCAGGTCAAGCTCAATATGCTGCAAGGGGTCTAATTCAACAGACACAGGAAGTTAGTTTAAGATCACCTAGGATTGTACAAGAATCAGTAAATGAATCTCAGACAAACGTTTCAACTAGCATAATAGGACAACAATTTCTTGGTTGGGTTGACCCACTTGCTCAGACATTCTTAATTGACAATAGCCAAGGTGCATTTATAACTAAGGTAGGAATATTCTTTAAGAGCAAAGATGCAAATATTCCTGTTACTCTTCAAATACGAAACGTTGTAAATGGTTATCCGGGTCAAGAGATTATTCCACTCGGTGAAGTTGTACAACCGGCTGCTAGTGTTAACGTATCTGCAGATGCAACAAGTGTTACAGAATTTGTTTTTAAATCTCCAATATATCTGAGACCAAATGCAGAATATGCTATATGTTTACTTGCAAATAGTATCGAATATGAAGCTTATATAGCTGAGCTTGGACAAGACAGTATTGGAACAACTAGAAGGATTTCAAAGGCACCTTATGCAGGTGTATTATTTAAATCTCAAAATGGTTCTACATGGTCAGCAGATCAAACTAAAGATCTTAAGTTTACTATATCAAGAGCGGTATTTAACACAGGTGTAGCTAATTCATGTATCTTTAACAATAAAGCTATTCCGGTTAAAGCATTAGCAGCATCACCAATTAAAACGGCAAGCGGATCTGCAACATGTACAGTTGAACACAGGAATCACGGTATGACACCAGGTAGTTCAGTCACACTTGCTGGAGCCGCAACAGTGGGTGGATTAACAACTGGTCAATTAAACGCAACTCATACAATCGTTAGTGTAGAGCAAGATAGATACACAGTTACTGTGACAGGATCAGCCGCAACTTCAACTGCTCAAGGTGGAGGTGTTGCGGTTACTGCAACTGAAAATAAGATGTTTGATTCAATGTATCCAATCTTTGAAGAAATGGTGCTACCTGGGACATCGACCAGCTATGGAATTAAACTATTAAAGGGTAAATCATTAGCAGGATCTGAAGCTGCATACGGCGGAACGCCTTCATCTTATAGGCCATTCCTTCCAAATTCAAACTACTTCTTTGATGTTCCACATATGATAGCATCACCGATTAATGAGACTAATAATAATAGTGGAAACAAATCGGCTATAGTACAGTGTGTAATGACATCATCAACGGATTTCTTAAGTCCTATGATTGACCTTGAAAGAACGTCTATCGTAAATGTTAATAATAGAATTGATAAGCCGGTTGCATCAGGATCTGGCGGTAATGTAGTAGCAGACTATCTTGCAGAAACTGTTTCAGTCGGTGGAAGTGCACTCGCAAAATATATTACTAAACAAATCAACGTAGATCAAAACAGTCAAGCACTAAGGATAATGTTTGCAGCTAACAGACCAAGTGGTGCAGAAATAGAAGTTTATTATAGAACGCAGGAATCATCTTCTGATGTTGATTTTAGTACTCTTGCATGGACAGCAGCTACTATAGATTCTGCAGTGGCAACAACTGACGATCAAACAGTGTTTAGAGATTACGAATATACTATTAACAGCATAAGTCCAAACTTTACAACATTCCAAATAAAGATTGTTTTAAAGTCGACACAGTCAACTAAAGTTCCAAGAGTTAAAGACTTCAGGGTGATTGCGTTAGGTACATAATGAAAGTAGGAATCCAAGGCCGGAATGATTTAGTAAGAGATACTAGTAGCATGGCCATTATAAATACTGATAGTAGCGCATTAGAGAAAGCTCGAATGAAGCAGATTGAAGCGCAAAATAAAGTAAACGAATTTCAACAACTCAAAGACGATGTTGCTGAATTAAAACAAATGATGAAAGAGGTTCTTAAAAAATGGCAATAATTAGCGTAGCACTTTCCGACACATTTGATACATGGCGAACTAAAACAAACTCTCTTGCAACTAATCAAGGAGATATGGCCCTTTTGGACGCTGGTTTTGCTGGGTCGGATCTAGTATCATGCCTTAATGAAATTAGGGCTGGTGAAGAATTTGTACAAATTGATTTACCTGACTCAACATCTGCATCCGTAGGTAGGATAAAACTAGGAGACGGTGATGATGGTCAGATATACTATGATGGTACTGAACTAAAGATTGATTGTTCAACCGGAATTACTCTGACTGGTTTAATTACCGGTACAGATAATGCTGCCGGCAAGATCATGGTTGCAAACGGAACACAATATCAAAACGTCGCTATGTCAGGAGATGCAACAATTGCTTCAGGTGGTTCACTAACAATCGCTAGTGGTGCTGTCACTTCTGGAAAAATGGCGTCAGGCGTATCATTGGACATAATAGATTCAGGGGGAACAACCTTAAAGACGATTCATGGCGCTGGAGTTTAATTCGATATGGCATTCCGTAGACCACTATATTGGTTCTTACCACCTGGGCCCACTGGTGGCCACTTAAGAGAAATGGACGACACCATGATCGGGGTTATCCGACAGCGTGCTATATACATGTACGGGTCTAATCCCTCTTCTCATATTCGATTTAAAACCCCTGCTGAACGTTCCG